>JAEIGA010005995.1_pt1 | contig 18496 bp, 31 predicted proteins | sample 9270691 | NCBI WGS metagenome assembly JAEIGA01 (sample SAMN17057246, study PRJNA624740) | gut metagenome | biome: biome; isolation source: fecal sample | host: Bos grunniens | place: China: Xizang | collected 2019
AAGCAATGTAACAGGCTCAACAACAGGGGATTTAACAAGGACATTTACATTTACATCAGCAGAACTTACTAAGATATATAATGCTATGCCAACAGTAACAAAAGCAACATTTACATTTACTATTGCTACTTACATTGGTAGTACATTAATAGGAAGCTCAAACGCAACAGCGACAGGAACTTTAGCGGAGAGTGTAAAGCCTAGCATCACAAGTATTGCATTATCAGAGGCAATAACAGAGATTGCAAGTCAATTTGGAGGCTACGTTCAAAATCAAAGTAAGATTGCAGGAGTAATAACAGCAACAGCAGGCGCAGGCTCAAGTATAGCAAGCTATAAAACTGTAATAAACGGACAAACTTTAACAACGGCTAGTTTTACAACAAGTGCATTAAAAACGGCTGGAACAAACACGGCAACAGTAACAGTAACAGATAGAAGAGGGCGTACAGCGACAAGTACAGCAACATTCACAGTAATTGCATATAACTACCCTACTATATCGACATATACAGTAGTTAGATGCTTAGCAGATGGTACAGAAGATGTAAGTGGTGAATCAGTAAAGATAAATATTAACTCGTCAATAGTTAGCGTAAATAACAAAAACTCAAAGAGCTTTATTTTAGAGTACAAGAAAAAAGGCGACACGGCTTGGACTTCTCTAGTATCTTACAATGGTGGCTATGTATACGTGGCTACAGACTTGTTACGTTCAGGATATAGCAGCGACTATGCTTATGATTTCAGATTAAAAGTAAAAGATTATTTCCATGAGGCAATAGTAACAAGGACTATATCAACAGGTTTTGCAGTAATGGATTTATTATCAGATGGAACGGGTGTAGCTTTCGGTAAAGTATCAAACGAAAAAGATACAATGGATATTGGATTTAAAAAGACCTTCCTAAGTAATAATACTTACATGGGTGGACATGAAAGAAACGACTTAGAAAAGAACATCTTTTTTAACAACACACCAAATGCTACGAACAAACACAATGTAAAAATCTATGGTGGTAGTGGTGAAAGCAACTCACCTTTTGGAGTATGGGACGTAGCAAAAAACTTACCAGTATTCCAATACTTTGACAACAACGATTACAGGTTTAAATTTGGAGAAAACATCAACTTAAAGTGGGGCACTTACGATATTGAATCGGTGCTAGCAAAAGTATTTAGTAGTGCAACAGGTAGATATCGTACTAAAACAGGTATGTTATTGCAATGGGGATCGGTAACGATTACGCCAGTAGCAAATACACCAACCAGTGTAGCAATTACTTTTCCAATTACTTATGATGATGTTCCTAGTATTCAATTGAGTGTTCTTTCAGGAGGTCCTGGAACAAATGTGTTAGGTTATGGGCATCTTAATGATAGTGTTACTGGCGCAACTTTATATGTAACAAGAACAAATACAATAGCAACCGTTTTAAGATGGTTTGCTATAGGCTTTAAGGAGGTGTAAAAGTGCGTTATATTTTAGACAATTATGGCTACGTAGAGGAAGTAATATTTGGTGGTTATATTCAATGCAATAACAAAAGTTGTACAGAATATATAGGAGAAATTCCAAGTGGTTATTCTAGCCTAGAAGATTGGAACGAGAATGCCAATATAAGGGCTTATAAAATAGTAGATGGTAACTTAGTCTATGATGCTACAAAAGATGCCGAATTACAGGCGTTATATTCGTTAGAAGAGGAATTGAACAGAACCGTAACACGAGGAGAACTAAATAACACGTTATCTAACTTCAATGCTGAAATATCAAATAAAGGTGAACTAGCAAGTATATTGCCAGTAAGAAGTGAAGATGGCGAGGTTATTACTTTATTTGATTCTAGTTCATGCCCAATGGAAAGAATCGAAATAGAATGTAACGAAACAATAGAAGATAGTTTGACATTATATATATCTACTATCAACATGTTACCGAATGAAGTGTTAAGCGGAAATAAAAACGGTATAAGGTATACAGTAAATGAAGATAAAAGTATTGATTTACAGGGAAGCGTAACAGATAGCTTTGAGTTAACTGTTAGCGGTAGTGAAGCGAATACAGAGCCTTTATTTATATTAAAAGCTGATGAGAAGTACTATATTGAGGACTTACCAAGTAACGTTACTTTAAATTTGTATACAAACGATGGAACTGAAAGAACATTAGTATATACAGGTACAGGCGATTCAAGTATTACATTAGATGTAGACACGCCCATAACACACGCAGAGATAACATGCACAGGAACGATTAACGAAACAATAGAATTGATGTTGTCTGCTGGTGGTACATCAAAAGAATACGAGCCATGTTTTTATAACAAGGTATTAGTCGACTTAAACAGTAAAACGGCTAAAAAAGGCAGTTTGATTGAAATTGAAGATATGCTAGTAATGTTAGATGGCGATGCAACAAATGTAATGGATTTACCAAGCACATACTATGAGAAAACTACGATATATGCTGATAAAGACGTTTATTTGAATATAGATTATAAAAAGTCAAGCTTTGAATATGTTACAAGTATAGGAAAAGGGACATTAACGCTAAAAAACACCGCTGATGGCTATGGTTCTATTCGTTTATTTAGAATTGAAGGGCTAACAGGTGGAAGGATTTATACACTAGAAACGTCTGATGGTAACGAGCAAGTTGAAACATACGATATAGATTTAACGACTTATGCAGGGCTTGTAGACGTAGCAATAGAGGAAGGGAAGACGTATGTATATCTAAACGATGAAAACATAGGCATGCTAGACAACGTTCAAATTAAAACATATTCACCAACAACCTATATATCAGTACTTGAAGGCTCTTATAACTTGCTAGGTGAATACATGTTAGCGAGTGATTTTTCTGTATATTGTACAAGAGTAGAGAAAGACGCTTCTATTAAGCTACTACAAGATCAGATTAGCTTAGAAGTATCAAGAGCATCAGCGGTAGAGGGCGAACTAGCAGGAAGAATAACGGTAGAAGCAGATAGAATAGAGCAGATTGTTACAAGTGTAGGAGCAGATGGAGAAGTAACGGCAGCTAGTATTGTTACAGCTATAAATGAAGGTGAAAGCTTAGTACTAATCAAAGGCGACAAAATAGATTTAGAAGGTAAAACATTCCCAACGATACAGAATGAGGCAGGAGATTGTAAGATAACAACGTTATTCGAGAATATTTGGGGAGATGGTATAGAATACAACACAGAAGCAATGCACGTTTTTAATGGTAGTGTTCTTGTTAATCCTAGTTTAAATTTATATGGATTCCAAGTCAAAGATACTAATGGTGAAGAAGTTTTCCGTACAGCAGATACATTTGTGAATATAGGTAAAACAAATGCAGAAGTTAGACTATACGGAAAAGTGCTTGTCAATGGAAAAGAGATTGGTAGTGGAGGCGGTACAGTTGATTTGAGCAACTACTACACAAGAGATGAAATAGATTCAATGATAGGCGATGTTGAAGCTGTGTTAAACACTTTAAATAGTGGAGGTGGCGTATGAGTATAGCAACAGAATTGGAAAAATCTAGGAACTATTTGTCGGACGCATATAGCAAATGTAGTGAGAAGGGCGCAACAATCCCTTCTCAAAAAAACTTAATGAATTTAGCAAGTTGCATAGATAGTATTAGTGTTGGAAGCGGTGGTGGAAACAATAACTATAATGTATTCGATCAAGAATGGCAGCCTAACACTAAAAATGGCGTATGGATAAAAAGACATCAAAATATTCAAGGCTATCCAAACGTGTATTTTGGCGCTTATTTTGGAGGTAAAGGAGATTTCATAAACAGCGGAGCTTTTGATTATTTAAAAAGCACAAGTGGAATCATAGGGCAAGTAATAGTTGGAGATTATTTATATTGTTTTGGTACGTCAGCTTCTACATCATATAAATATGATTTAAGAAATAAAAAATATTTAGGTACTATTAATGTTCCTAGTGTAGGCGCACAAACTGGGCATGGATTGACAATAGGTGCAGTATATTATCCAGCAGATGATTGTATATATGTTTTTTATAGAGGGGCTTATAATTCAGGAAATTATTATCCTTATTATTATGTATATTACCCTAGTAAAAATACTTTTGACAGCGCAAAAGCATTTGGTGGAGTTACTGGAGCTGGTATTACAACAGTTCCATTGTTGTATGACGATAAAATATATTGGTTTAGTGGACATACAAATTCAAACTCTTCTTATATTTTCATTTTAGACTTAGAAACAAAAACCTTAAGTACTACTCAAAAGAATTGGAGAATAAATACCACTTATTATTATACTTCATATAGCCGTGGGCGTTATATTTATTATATTTATGAAAACAATTTGTATGAAGTAGATTGTAAAGAAGAAAGTTATAAAAATTTGGGAAGTGTAGGTGGTAGTGAAACATATGGTTATCCATATTCAATGTATGTAACAGGAAGTAAAGCATTTGTTTTCTTTAGCAAAGGCGAAAAATATACAGTATTTGATATAGGTTTAAAAACTATAACAGAATGTACACCAAACACAAAGTACTCGGTAGTATCAACGCTTGACCAAAACGTGGTTTTTGACCCAATTGAAGGAATACTTTATTTTAGAACAGCAAGCACAAATGTACAAGCTTTCCAAATGGAAAATTCACCAAGCGCAGAAGGGTTATTATCAAATACAGCCGTTATAATACAAGATTTAGGATATAAAAATCCAATAATACTACAAGACAGTACAAATTTACAAATAGGTGTATCAGATGTTTATGTAGTAGATAAAGGCGGATTAAATGGTGATTTAGTAGTTTATATTGGAGATGGAGAAGAATGGCGACTATTAAAAGGTAGATTAAGAGTAACATTTAATAATGGTGAAGAAACAAGTTATACTTCTGTAACTTACGGCAATACAGTTGAAGAACCTGAAATGCCAAGTAAAGACGGATACGAATTTGTATGTTGGACATTAAACGGATCTGAATATGATTTCTCAACACCAGTAACAGAAAATATAACATTAGAAGCAGCATGGATTGAGAATAGCCCAACGTTTGTTGATTATATTGAAACAACAGGAACTCAATATATTGATACAGGTTATTATGTGAATAAAAATTCTGAATTTATACTTGAAGGTTATTTAGTAAGTAGTGGGGTTCTATTCGGAAGTGGAACTGATGGACAATTCGTATCAGCTTGCATTATGAACCATACAAACGTATATAGGGCTAGATGGCGTGGTAATGCAACTTCAAATGTTGATATGGCTTCAACAATTTCTTGTAACACAACACGCCACTCATTCAAAGTTAATAGAACATCATTTTATATAGATGACGTTTTAATTGGCAATCTAAACTCAACTTATGATTTTACAGAAACTCGTACAACATATATCTTTGGTTGGAATACTGGGGTAGGAACATCTAAGTTAATACCTACAAATGCTAGAATTTATAGTTTTAAAATCTATGATAATGGCACTCTAGTACGAGACTTCAAACCATGCCATGATACGCATGGAGTATATTGTTTATACGATAAAGTATCAGCAACTTATTTCTATAATAAGGGTACTGGCTCATTTATAGCGGGTTAGGGGGTGCAAAAGTGATAGAGTTTATTTTGAAATATTGGCTTGAAGCATTAATGGGAATAGTTTTCACCGCAATAACTTTTGTAGTTAAAAAATTATATAAAAAGCAAAAAGCAATAGAAAACGGAGTACAAGCGTTATTAAGAAATGAGCTAATAAGAAGATATAGAGAGTTTGAAATTAAAGGCGAAATGACTATATTAGATAAAGAAAATATGGAACTCATGTTTAAGGAATATCAAAATTTAGGTGGTAATGGAATAGTTAAACAAATGTATGATGAGATGTTAGAATTGCCAACTAAAATAATTAAATAATGGAGGTGGTTAATATGAAAAAAGCTTTGGAAGATGTAAAGAGCTTTGTAACAATCATATTCGCAATATCACTAGTAGTATTATTATTTATTGCCGTATTCAAATCGGAAGCGATATTTGAAACGGTTTTTTTATTGTTTACTAATCTTTGTACCGCTGTTTTTACATATTTCTTCACAAAGAAAAGTAATTCAGATGTGGGAGTTGATAAAAATGAGTAACGTAAAAACATATCAAAAAAGCGATTTAAAAATTATGCCTAATTTTAAAGTTAGCGAGTTTGCTTGTCATGACGGAACAACTAAAGTTCTAATTGACTATGAGCTTGCTTGTTTACTTCAATTCATGCGTGATATTTTAGACAAGCCATTAACGATCAATAGTGCATACAGAACAGAAAGCCATAATAAAGCAGTTGGTGGAGCTGCTAACTCATATCACAAATACGGCAGAGCATTTGATGTAAGTGGTGCTGATGTAGATTTAATGTGTAAAATTTTAAAAAGTATTGGCATAAAGGGAATAATCAGATATCCTACTTTTGTGCATATGGACAGCAGAGATAGAAAATATCATGCAAATAACCTAGGCAAACTACTAAACTTTGAAACTATGAAGCTAGAATGTAAATTTGATGTGCTAAAAAAAGGCACAAAATCTTATCAAGTAGGAGTGCTACAATTTAAACTAAACCAACTAGGCTATAAATGTGGCAAAGTAGATGGTATTTTTGGAAATGGGACATACAAAGCAGTATGTAAGTTCCAAAAAGATAAAGGTTTAGTAGTAGACGGTATTGCAGGACGTTTAACAATGGCAGAAATATTAAAATAAAAAAACGTACTTTCAAAATTCATAAAATTAATAGGAAAGGAGGTATACGAGTATGACAGTTAGAGAATTTAAAGAAAAAGTGTATGAGGATTACAAAGAAGAGATCAACTTAGTATCAAAAGCATCTGAAACTGAAAATTGGAAAGCAGATATTAGTGTAGCTACCGAGATGTTTATTACTTACGTTGAAAATGCAGAAACAAGTATCTTTGTAAACATGAGAAAAGCTAAAAAACACCTTGCAGAATTACGAGCTATGATAGAGGAGTAATAAAACATATATTCCTTTTGTAATTTTGAAAGGAGGTTGTCTACATGCACGAAACCAAGGCTTTGCTTATAGTTAGAAATGGGTTGCGGTGTATGGGTTGCGGAAAGGAAGTTGAGTATCAAGATATCCATTGGCATCATATCAAACCTAAGTATGTTTCTAAAGCTAATCACGAACCTATTGATAACAGCTATGAGAATGGAGCTTTGTTGTGCAAGAGATGTCATACCACAATACATAAGTATCTTTGGTGGGATATTGAGTATCAATTACTGACGGATCTAATTGTAGACAATAAAAATTAAGCCCTGCATAATTGCAGGGTTCTTTTTTTATTTGTAAATTATGTATTTTGCTAATATAATAAAAACAATTAAATAAAAAGGAGTTTTTAAGATGTTTCAATTGTTTTCAGAACTTAGTAGAGCAACAGATTTTTTCAATTCAGTAAGAGATGAGGAAGAGCACATTGAATATTTTGAGGTGTTAGAAACACTCAAAAACCGTCATGATGAAAAAGAAGTCATGGAGCTAATAATTAGTTTATATAGTCGTTCTCATTAGAAAGCCCCTAAAATGTAGACATTTCAAGGGCTGAGTGTGTTGTAGTATCCTACCGTAGCCACTTGGTCGGACTACTTTAGGGAAACGAATTACAAAAAAATAACCTCCAACGAATAATCCTCTTTAAATCTTATCTCCTTTATTAAGTTCCTCCATAAAGCACGTTTATTTTCCTTAGTTAAAGAATGGTATATATCTTTCCAATCACTACTTAAAAACTCTTCTAATATAGTAATATCTTTACTTACTGGTTGTTCGTGTTGTAAGTTAGCTAGTTCTTTTTCGAGTGCTTCAAACTCTCTGTCATACTTCTTTTTATCCATTCGTTTCTTTTGGAACATGTAATTGATGCTATCCATTTCCTCAAGTATTTCTTTAATCTTTTGTTCGCTAGATACAACTTCTTTTGTTGGTTTAAATTCTAATACTTCAGCAATATGTTTTTTAGCAAGTTCTTCTACATTGTTCATTAGGTATTCTAAAATGTTGTTTTCGTTAATACATTTATCAAAGGTACACTTTTTTTCTTTCTGATATAGCCCACAAACATAATTATAGTACTCTACAACAGTTCCGTTCTTGTTCTTTCTTTTAACATACTTCCCTGTCATTTTAAGACCACATTTAGGGCAAAAAAGAAGCGAGGTGAATAAATATGTGTGTTTGTGTCTTCCGTGCTTAATATGGGCTTTTATACGGCTCTGATTACGTTCGTATTCTTCTTTAGTAATGTACGGATCATAATAGTTAGGGTTTTCTTCATATTCTCCGTAATATTCAGGAATAGATAGAATACGAGCAATAGAGTTGTAGCTCTTATCTAGGTTGTATTTTTCATTGATGTATAACATTGTTTTTCTAATTGTATGATGCTTAGCAAAGTAGCTAAAAATATCTTCTATAATGTGCTTAGTGTTTGGATCTTTAATAACGCTTTTCTTTTCGTCTTTTGTTTCAATGATATAGCCGTAAGGTTGATTGCCAGTAATAGGTTGACCAGCTTTAACTTTAAATTCAAATACTGATTTAATACGTTCTGATGTTTTTTCTGCTTCCCTTTGTGCCAAACTGACACGAAGATTGAAGTTGAAACGCCCATCTGCGGTTGACGTGTCTATATCCTCTTCTTCAATTGACTTAATAGCTACATTGTATTCGTCCAATATCTCAACCATTTTATTTGCTTGAAGTACGTTACGTGAGAATCTGTCTAACCGAGTGAATACTACGATATCAAACAAGCGAAGTTCATCTAACATTTTAAGCAATGCAGGGCGCTTCATTTTAGTAGCTGTATATCCTTCATCAATATAAAAATCTACTATCTGATATCCTTCTTTTTCCGCATATTCTTTGATTTTATCTATCTGTGTATCTATCGAAAAACCAAACTTCCATTGCTCATCATGTGATACTCTGACATACGCTGCTAGTCTTTTCGTTTTCTTTTTTACCACCATTTTACAACATCCCCTTTAACTTCTAGTTGAATTTAATTTCACGATATATTACTTTTTTAATATAATAGTTTCTTTGAGAAACATCATAGGAAGGATTGATAACATGAATATTGTTAAATTCTATGAGTTACTATACGATTTATACGGACAACAGAACAATTTAAATATAAAAATTAAAGTAAAAGAAAATCCTAATTTAAAGTAAATACCATCCCCCCAACAGTACGCTAATGTACTGTTTTTTTATGTTGTGCTTTTTAAATACATTTTCATTATATCTTTGTATAAGTCATCTTTAGTTTCTTTGTCTATTTCAGGATTCTCAAATATAAGTTTTAATCTAGCTGTTAAGTCTATAGCTTCATCATAGCTTTTTACTTCAATTCCAAAATAAGAAATATCTAAATTGAATACCTCACATACTTTTTGCAGAGATTCTAGCGAAAGTCCTCGTGTACCATTCTCAACATTCGATATACTTGATCTTGATAAAGATAAAAGCTCCGCTAAATCTTGTTGCTTTAAATCCCTTGCTAATCTTAATTCCTTTATTCTTCTTCCAATTTCTTTTTTATTTATCATGTTATAAACCTCCTGTATATACATAGTAACACAATATGTTTCTTAAAGTAAAATTTATTGTTTTTTCTTTTAAAATATTTACAAAAATTAATTATGCTAGTATAATATTAAAGAAAGATGTTTCTTAAAGAAACAAATTGAATTTAAAATATTCTGAAAGGAGGTGCAAAAATGAAAAGTAAATATATTGGATTAACTGTTAATTCGCTAGAAGTTATAGATACTAAATACAAGTTAAGTAAAACAGGTAAAAGCGGTACTACTAGATATATTATGAAATGTAATAAATGTGGTTCTATTGTAGAAAGACCAGCAACAAGTGTTACAAAAGGCTTTGCGAAATGTAGTTGTGAAAATAAATATCAAGAAACTAGATTAAAATCTATATATAAACTTATGAAACATAGATGCGAAAATAGTAATAACAAAAATTATAAATATTATGGTGGAAAAGGAATTAAAGTATGTGAAGAATGGGCGAATAATTTTGAATGTTTTAAAAGCTGGGCTTTAGAGAATGGATATGATGATAATTTGACTATTGATCGCATAAATAATAACGGCGATTATGAACCTAGTAATTGTAGATGGGTATCCTTTTCTTTTAATTGTGGTCATTCATCACGTTGGGGAAAAGATAAAGACGAAAATTACAAACCTAAAACAGAATATGTGCAGAAGAAAGGAGATAGAAGAAATAAAATGAGAAGTGAGTTAGTTCTTTGGCAATACGAAAATAGATATACTTCAAAGTATCTTGCAGAAAAAATAGGGATATCTACTGGAGCATGGTCAAAAATTAGAAAAGGCACTGTGAATCCGACCGTTGAAGTAATATATAAATTTAAAGATTCATTTCCTGATGCGGATGTTTTAAAACTTTTTGAGAATAAATAGTGTCATTTTTGTGAAGTACTTCACAAAAGCGAATACGTGTTCTATTATGTTAACAGTTTAAACTTGAGGAGGCTATAACATGGAAAAAGGTTATCAAATTGCAATTGAAAAGCTTGGAGAAATTATTTTGCAGCAGGAAAACAGTTTGTCTATCAAGGAATACGAATTGAAGTATAAGCAAAAGGAGATTGATAGCCTTAAAGAAGAGTTGGAGGAGTTTAAGAGGAAAGTAGCACGAATAGAAAGTTATGTGAAAGCACAGAAGAGAAAGGAATAAGTAATATGTAAGGGAGGTAATATTTATGGTTGAAGAAAGGTGTTTAGTTGAATTTGACGATATTCAAAAAGCAAATGAATGTATTAAAACAACCGATATTAAAGGGAAAGAATATGCAGAGGTAAATCAAAGAATAAAAGCATTTCGTATGGTTTACCCAATGGGAGAAATTAAAACAACTTTAGTTAGCAATGAAGGTGGCGTATGTATTTTCAAAGCAGAAATATTTGATACAGATCGCTACATGCTAGCGACAGGGCATGCTTACGAAAAAGAAGGAAGTACATTTATCAATAAGACCAGCTATATTGAAAATTGTGAAACTTCTGCCGTTGGAAGGGCTTTAGGTATGTGCGGATTTGGAATTGATACAAGCGTAGCAAGTGCGGAAGAAGTAGAAAATGCACAATTACAACAAGAGGCTGAAAAGGTTATTGATAAAGTAAAGGTAGCAGCGTTAAAACAGTCTATTGAAAATGCAGGAATAACAGAAGACGTTGTAAAATCAGTTTTAAGCGATTTTAAATACGAAAAGGTAGAAGATATCAAGTTAAAAGATTACGGAGAAATTTGCAACTGTTTTAGGGCAATAAAGGAGGGTTAATATGGAACTATCTGTTTATGATATTAACCTATTTAAAAAAGTGGAAGCAATAACAGGGGTAGACTACGAAATAACAGGCAATAAAATAGAACCTGAGAAATTACTATATGCAATAGATGACTTAGTAGGCGAAATAGATATATTAAAAGATAAACTAGAAGAATTAGAAGAAGACATACAAGAAAATTACAGACCATTAACTAAAAGAGAGTTAGCGTGGGATATTAGAGATTTTTATTAAAAGAAGGGAGAAATAAATATGTTTAAAAATAAATTAAAAATAGTAGTTACAGATGAAAAGGTAAAGTTAAAAGGTAGTAAAGGTACTTTGCTTTATCGGATTAGATAAACTTATAAGAGAATTGCACGAAAACAAAGCAATATCAGAAGAAGATATAAGAGATGTTGTTGATGTAGCATTAATGGATAAAGAAAAAGCAATTGGTAAAATGTTAAAAAAGGTAGCTGACAAGCTAGGTAAAGCATTAGGTTTGGCAGAAACGGACGAAGAAACGGACGAAACATCAGATTGTAGGGTAGTGATTGACAGAGAACATACGGAACTAATCGGAACTGAAGATGAGCTTTTAACATGTTTAGCTGTGTTAGTAGGAATACTTCATTACAGACACAATTTTAGCGAAGAAGACTTACAAGGAGCGTTTGATATAGGAATAGAGAGCGAACCACCTATAGAGGATTAAAAAGGAGGTATAAAGTATGAATAAAGTTATAATTAGTGGCAATCTATGTAGAGCAATTGAATTAAGATATACACAAAACAATGTGGCAGTAATGCAAAACACATTAGCAGTAAGAAACGACTTTAAAAATTCAAATGGTGAATATGATACACAATTTATTAATATAGTTTCATGGAATAAACAAGCCGAATTTTTGTCAAAATATTGCGACAAAGGAAGCAAAATACTTGTAGAGGGACGAATTGAAACAAGGCAATATGAGGACAAAGACGGAAAAACAGTTTATGTTACAGAGGTAATAGCGGAAAAAGTTGAAATATTAAATAGCAAGAAAGAAGAAAGCAATCCATTTGAAAGCACTCAACAAGCGCCAGTAACAGACTCAGATTTGCCATTCTGAGGTGATTAAATGGATATATACGAAGAAATGAGAAAGAAAATAAACGAGTTAAATATATCAATTAAGAAGCTACGAGAAACAGGGACAGATTTTGCACAAGCAGAAAAAGATTATAAGATAGCATTAAGACAAGAAGCGTTAAAGCTACGAGCAGAAAAAGGAATGCCAGTAACTTTAATACAACAAGTGGTATATGGTGTGCCTGAGGTTGCAGAAAAGCGATTTAATAGAGATGTAAAAGAAGCAATATATAACGCTAATCAAGAGGCTATAAATTCAATCAAGTTGCAGATACGCATATTAGAAGGGCAAATAAATAGAGAATGGGGCAATACAAGATAATTTTTTACAACTAATGTTTCTTAAAGAAGCAAAAGGAGGAAAAATGTTAATGGGGGTGGAGAATATGAAAGAAATACCAATCATACCATCAGAATACATAGGGGATTATACAACCAATTGTGGCTATACAACTACAACTCCAAGAAAATGGACAATTAAAGAAATAGAGTGGACTAAAAAACTATTGGAACAGGGTTACTCAAATAAAGAAATAGCAATAAGTTTAAATAGAAGTGAAACATCAGTAAGTATTAAAGTTAAGCGCTTAGGCAAAAAACAAAACACATACAATCAAAAACATGTTGAAGAGAAATACGAATTAAACCATGCTTTTTTGAATGAATTAGAACCTAAAACAGTACTTGACTTATATTGTGGTGTAAAGTCATTTTATAAAGAAAAATATAACGCTACAACAAATGATATATTGCAAGACATAGAAGCAGATTATCACGAGGACGCATTTAAATTGATATGTAAATTATATTCTGAAAACAAGAAATATGATTTGATTGATTTAGATCCGTTTGGAAGTGCTTATGATTGTTTTGATTTAGCAATTAAAATGGCGAAAAAAGGCTTAATAATAACATTAGGAGAACTCGGACACCAACGATGGAAAAGATTGGACTATGTTGGAAGCCATTATGACATTACTACTTTAGAAAACTTTACTATTGAGAACTTAATAAAACATATACAAAAAATAGGCTTAAAAAACAAAAAGAAACTAATAGTTTGGCAGTATAGAGAATGGCAAAACATAGGGAGAGTATATTTTAAAATTGAACAAATAAAAATAGTCGAACAATGGGAGAAGTAATTTAAATAGGAGAGGCGAAACTTTGAAAAGTATAATACAGGAAAATAAAGAAGAATGTTATTTATGCGGAGGCAGAGCAACGGAAGAACATCACGTAATGAAAGGCACAGCGAACAGAAAGCTATCAGAAAAGTACGGCTTGAAGGTTTATTTGTGTCATGTATGCCATCGAACAGGAAAACACGCAGTACATAATGACAGAGAAACGGATCTGAGGCTTATTAGAACAACCCAAAAGATATTTGAGCTTCAAGTAGGTAGCAGAGAGGACTTTATGCGAATTTTTGGCAAGAATTACTTGTAAGGAGGAACAAATGAAAATATATATTGAGCAGGACTTTTTAAATTGGAACGATTATATAAACCTTGAGAGAAGTAATAAGTTTGCTGCTAATAAAGTAAAACAAGATGAAAAAAAGACAGTAGCATTTTTAGTAGTTGGGAAAAAATATAATGGCGAATATCCTGTTGAGATTATTTTTAGGAAACATTTTAAAGATTTACGCCAAGATTTAGATAACGTGAGAATAAAAGGCGTACTTGATGGGTTAGTAGCTTGTGGCGTTTTAAAAAACGATAATTTAAAACATATACAACGTATTGTATTAGAGCCTGTATTCGATAACAAAACAGGTATTGAAATTGAAATAAAAAAATTAGGCTAAATGTTTCTTAAAGAATATTTTTCAACAAAAATGTATTGACAATTGGAATAAAAAGGTATATAAAATTGAATACAGCGCATGAATTTAATAATCAGATATGATATACGACTAGGCGAAGTGAATTTATTCGTGCGCTTTCACTTTGACTAGTTTTATATAGAGAGAGAACTAGTTTCACCTATACTAGTTCTCTTTTTTTATTTTTAAGGTACGAAGGAGGAGTTTGTATGGCACGAAAAAGGATGTTTGATATGGAGATTATAGATACAGATTTGTTTTTAGAAATGCCAATAGGTGCGCAAAACTTGTATTTTCATTTAGGAATGAGGGCAGACGATGATGGCTTTGTAAGTAATCCGAGGAAAATACAAAAGCTAATAGGTTCAAATGAAGATGATTTAAAAATTCTAATAGCTAAACAATTTATAATACCATTTGAAACAGGAATTATAGTCATAAGACATTGGAAGTTGAATAACTATTTGAGAAAAGACAGGTACACGCCAACAATATACACGCAAGAGAAAGCCTTGCTACAAGAGGATTCTAACGGTGTTTATAATCTTGGTATACCAAGTGGTATACCAAATGACAACCAAATGACAACCAATGGTATACACAGTATAGAAGAGAATAGTATAGAAAAGAATAGTATAGAAGAGAAGAGAAAAGAAAAGAAAGAAAGTAAGAAAGAAAGTTTTGACAAGCTTATCGACAACTATACTTGCAACGAGGAATTAAAGTACGAACTTAAAAACCATTTAGCAGTAAGAAAAGCCAAAAAAGGTGCAATGACAAATAGAGCTATAGAACTTTCGTTGAAGAAACTAGATGAACTTACATATAGTGTACCAGTAAATGAGATGGAAGAAGAAAAAATAAAGATTGTTCAACAAAGTATAGAGCGTGGTTGGATTAGTTTTTTTGAATTACAAAAGAATAACAACAACAAAAAGAAAAACGACGGTTGGGATTACATAAACAATGAGTTTGAAAGAATAAAAAATGATTTATTTTAGGAGGTTTATTTTATGAACAGAGAACAAGCAATAGCATTATTCAAAATATTTAAGACAGCATTTCCAAGATTTTATGCTGATATGACAAGAGAAGAAGCAGAAAGTACCATTGAACTATGGGTAGATATGTTTAAAGGCGACGATCCGAATTTAGTTGTTATGGCTGCTAAAGAGTTACTAGGCTCTTTAAAATTCCCACCAACAATAGCAGACGTAAAAGAAAAGATGTATAGCTTAACAAACAAAGAAGTAGACAACGTGGAACTATGGAATGAGTTAGACAAAGCGGTTAGGAATTGCTTATACAACACTCAACAAGTATTTGATGGCTTATCACCATTAGTTAAAAAGTTCGTAGGAAGCCCAGCACAATTAAGAGAATTAGCTATGAGTGATACAGATACATTTTGTACAGTAACAAAAGGGCAATTTTTAAGACAAATAGATATTCTAAAGAAGCGTGAGAAAGAAAAGAATATGATGTTACCTGAGAGCAGAGCATTATTAGATGACCTTTCAAGTAAGTTTACTTTACTAGAATAATATACTAGTATTGACAAATTATGTAAATAGTAGTAAAATTATGTTAATATAATATTTAAGGAGGTGTACGAATTGAAGAAAGAGTATTGTTGGAAAGCGTCAATCTTTTCAGGTGTATATGAAACTATGGATGCAGACAAAGTAGGTAAAGAAATTGAAGCACTAGGAGATAATGTAACAACTGACGAGATAGTAGAAAAAGCAAAAAGCACAAGAAGTGCAATGCACAATTATTTTGAATGGGATGATAGCGTAGCAGGGCATATGTACAGAAAACAACAAGCAAGTAGATTACTATGCAATTTAGAAGTTAAATACATAGCAGACAAAAAAGAACCAGTAACAGTAAGAGCATATGTAAATCTTAAAAAGCAAAGTAGCTATCAACCAATCGAAACAGTAGTATCTGACATAGACAGATACCAAATGTTACTTAGCAAAGCTTATGAAGATTTAAAACGTGTTAAAACAAAATATCAAGACTTAGAAGAAATCCAAGAAAAACTTTCATTCTTAGATGAGTTAAATTAAGCAGGTACAGTTATGCACGGTGAAGTAAAGCAACGCAATGTATGGCAGGCAAAGTGTTGTATATTAGAGTGAAGTTTTTTAATGCTGGGTAAAGCAGGCGAGGTCAAGTAAGGCAAAGCGAAGCGCATTATGGTGAAGTAAAGCAGGCGGTGTATGGCGCGGCAAGGTTAGGTAGTGTATAGTGTAGCAGGGTCGGGTAGTGTATCGTGTAGCAGGTAAAGAAATTTTTAAAAGGAGTGGTTAATATGAGTAAAAAAGAGACAAGTGTATCTATTGAGATACCGAAGCTTGAGGTTCATCAAGCGAGAATAACAATCAAAGGAGATACGCCTTTAATAGTTAAGGCGTTCTCACAAAAGGCTAAAGAGGAGATAGCAGAAACACAACAGAAAAAAGCAAAAAGTAAAAAAGAAGGGGAGAACATTTGGCAGACATTCATGGATAGTTTGCATTGGATCACAGAGAAGCCAAGCGAATATACAGAAGAAGCATTTAATCAAGCTATGAAGAAAGGTGCTAAATTTGGATTCCCAGCTACAGGTATTAAGCAATGTATAGCATCACGGAGCTTACAGAAAGAAATTAGTTAAAGATAAAGTAACGATGTATAGTGCATTTCATATCATGGAGGAACTATGCGAGATAAAAGGCGATTTAGTAATGAGTGAGGACTACGCAAGAAATCCAATGACAGGTGGAGCGGTAGTATGTATAAGACCGAAGTTTGAGAATTGGAGTATTACATTTACGATTCAATATGACAATACATATTCATTAGAGCAACTAGTAAACTTTATAAACCTAGGTGGGTTTGGTTGCGGCATTGGATGTTGGAGGATAGAAAAAGGTGGAATGTATGGTATGTTCCATGTTGCATAGATAGGTAAATTTCAAACAGAATAGTACCAAAAATCAAAAATAAATACAAAGTCGATAAATTACTCATCTAAGATAATAAAATCGAAAATAAACGAAAATAGGAGGAAGGATTTTTAGAATATTTAAATAAGCGAGGTGATTAAATGAATTTAATAGAAAAAGGATTAGAAGCTAATAAAAACATGAAATTAAATGACAATAAAGAACATGTAGAAAAGATATTAAAAGCATTAGAGTTGAAAGATGGTTATTGTCCTTGTGTATTACAAAAAAGCATAGATACTAAATGTCCTTGTAAGAAGATGAGAGAAGAAAATAAATGTTGTTGTAAGTTGTATGTAGAGAGGTGATTGAATGAACTTGTTAAAAGAATTAAAAGAAATATTAGAAAAACACAATAAGACAATAGCAGATATAAAATGGGTTGGAAACGAGCATTATTACGTAGACGTTGAAAAGTTTTTAAAACTAGCTGATTCAAATTATGATGATCGGCTACGGAGGGGAAGAAGTTGCAACCGACTTGCTTGTAGTTGGTGAAGATTGGTGGTTAGAAAGACATTCATACGATGGCGCTGAATGGTTTGAATACAAAACAATGTATCAAAAGCCAACAAAAGAGCTTGAATTGTTTGCTATAACTACAAGGCAATGTGTAGAAAAAGCTAGAGAAATAGGGCTAGATGATTATTGGTGCTATGCTGAATTAGAAAAATTAAATAGAACAGAGGAAGAAATGCTTAGGGAGAGTGATTAAATGGAACAAAAAATGAAAGACTTAGAAGCGGAAAATAGTTTTTTGAAAGAATGTATAAGAATATATGGCATGGAGAAAAAAGCTAATTTAGAAAATTACATACATAAAGACAAGATAAAAGAGAAGTTAAAAGAATTGGAGTTCTCTGAAATAGCTTATGGCGGTAGAAGTATTGGTAAAACTTTAAGTTATGGCAAAAAGATAGGCAAATTAGAAGTTTTAACCGATTTACTAAAAGAGGAGTGAGTATATGATTATTGCAAAAAAAGAAAAATATCAAGGTAGATGTAAACGTTGCAGTAGAGCGTACGAATGCGATTTTGAAGATACATTTCATATTGAAAGCCCTGTATGGCGTTATATAATATGCCCTACTTGTGGTTTTAGTGTACCAGTATATTTGGAAATTGATTTGTTAGGAGAGTGAAACAATGGA
>JAEIGA010005996.1_pt1 | contig 18495 bp, 18 predicted proteins | sample 9270691 | NCBI WGS metagenome assembly JAEIGA01 (sample SAMN17057246, study PRJNA624740) | gut metagenome | biome: biome; isolation source: fecal sample | host: Bos grunniens | place: China: Xizang | collected 2019
AAGATTCTTTAATGACGCATTGCGTATTTTGGTCTGTTGTTCTACAGTAAGAACAGTATTACCCAAGTTAAATCCACAACAAACGCTTTTATCTTTCTGATATTTAGTTTTCTGCAGATTAGTAACTCGTTTTAATACGCTACGTGGCTCTTCATAAATTCCGCAACCACGTCCCAATTCACAAGGATCGTGATAAGAGACTCTTTTATCGTCTTTACGTACCTTGATTTTATTCTGTTTCAACAACATATCAATATATTCGGTATGATGAAGAACAGGTATTGACAGATTATATTCTGTCTTAAACGATTTATAGCATATAGGACACGATGTAACCAACATAACCGCACCCGATTTTTCAATCATATCGCTATTCTTTGCACGCAATTCAGCTGCCTGATTTAAAAAGCCCTGTTGCTGCAACGGACGACCGCAACAAACAGAACGTTGCTTATCCATATACCAGTACTTCTGTTGGGCAGCTTCAAATATCTTCTCCATAGATTCAGTAATACCCGGAGTGAGATGCGACATACAGCCACCAAAATAGGCTATTCTGCCAATAGCATTGAAAGAATGTTTATTTTCATGAACATACGAATAATTACCCTTGGTATCCAAAGTTCCTTTATTACGTACTATTCTGCGAATTGCATTCAAATCTATACCTACAGGACAATCTACACTGCAACGATCGCACATAAGGCAATCATCTGCTATCATCTTAATTTTACCGGGACGTTCCTGATTTCTTATACTGCGAATCAAATATACAGATTGCACCTTATGATTTCCCAATTCCTTATCAAGCGGACAACCTTGAATACAAACTCCACAACGTGAACAAGCGTTTAGTTCAAACATTGTATATCCGCTCTTCTCATTGCTCTCAACCACACCGATTTTTCTAAAATAGATTAAGAACAATTCTGTAAATATGTGCATATATCTTGTAAACGGCATTGTTACAAAGAATACCGCCAACATTACTGAATAGAACATCCACAATGAATGTTCCATACCCTGCACTATCATAGGGTCGAACATATTACCAACTGTCTGCGTAACAAATCCACCATTACCATATAGACATGCTGTGACCGATTCTGCCAAAAGGCGCAATGGGAAAATGCCCCACAACGCAAATTTTGAAAACCTATCCACAATGGTATGTTTAGTTGTTCTGCGCATTCCCAAGACTTTTGAATACATTATCTTGATTATAGCCATTGTAAGTCCTAAGAACACGTAAAGCAACAACCCATCCATCAGATTTGTCAATCTGTGGGCACTGCGGAATGATTCAGGTACATCATGAATAAAATAACGATAGAATATACTTACATAGAATGGACGTTTATAGTTTATTTTCAGACCTTCGGCGCCTTCTAATTCCAATTCATCAAAAGAATCTGCACCTTGCTCTTTAACAAACCAAGTGCCCTGTTTTTCCAGTTCGTGAACACGCGCAATAGAATTTTCCTGTTGCAGATGTTTTATAGTAAGTGTACTTTCTACAAAGCCCACTGTTATTAGTAAAAACCAACCCAAGGCATAAGCCTGGTGCATAACACCTAACAGAAAATTCTTTTTAAAGATTTTAACGTGCAATAAGCCTTCTCTGAACATTTCCCAAACTGCCGAGAAGATCTTCCACGACAACCAATTCTTCCTAATTGTTTCGCGCTGTTGCTTGTTGAATTTTCCTATCCACCTAATATATTTGTAAAGGCAGATAACAAGCAATAACGCCACACCAATAAGGAATGGAATTACAAATATATTGTATGGAGTTACTTGAATCTTCATTTTAACATTCTATTTTTTTACAGGTTCTTCCAATAGTTGTCTCATGTTCATAATTAGAGAACGCAGGTTCACACCACGCGGACAAAGCAACGTACATTTACCACATAACATACACTTTTTCAGTTCATCAGAAAGCAGATTATATTCGCCACGTCTGAAAGATGTGTGTATCTTGCGTATATTAAAATTTGTATATTGCTGTGCCGAACAGGTAGCAGAACAACAGCCACACTGAAAACAACGTTTGAAAGATGGAACTTTACGCAACAGTTCCTTATACTTTTCCAAAGAAACCTTATCTAGATTCTCTGTTCTTGCTGTCTTAATTGAAAAACCAAAATCAGGCATAACTACTTCTGATTCTTACCTTTTATCAACATTTCACGTAATTCGTCACCGCCGGTAATCTCAAAAATTTTTCTCAGTTCCTCCATACTTTCCGCAGAGATTGTTCTTAAAGCACCAGGGCCATCGCCATGATAATTAGCACCGAACTTAGGAGCAACTTCCTCTATGTTTTTGATATACCATTCCCAAACAGGGCCTTGTTCCGGATGTTTTGAAGGCAAAACTTTATCCGGATGAACACAATACCCTATATCCACTATATTGGTTGCTATACCTTCTGCAAGTTCCTCTTGCTGTCTGCCATAGTGGCTCTCTTTGTAATAACCCATATTTTGAGAAACTGTACGTAATATGGTTATTACTGCACCTGGAACATTTCCACGCGGGCAACGTGTCTTACAAGACATACACTGTCCGCAATACCATATAGTATCGGATCTAAGCAGCTTTTCTATTACATCTTCATCACCACGCTGAACCATATCGCATATTCTGCGCGGATCATATTCAAAAAATTCTGCTGCAGGACAAATAGCGGTACAAATACCACAATTCATACATGCTTTTAATGAATCTTGGTACCTGACATCTGCTTTTATAAGATCTACCAGATTACCCATAATCAATCTTTGAATTTCATTCTATTCATTCGCATTGCCTTGAACAACAGTTTAGGAAGCGGTTTTTGTCTATTCCTCTTCATAAGGTTCAAGTACAGATTCAATTTCTTTGCAATACCTACACGATAAGTTTCTACAAATTCTATCAGCGTTCCATCCGGATCTTCTATGTATGTAAAACGACCTGAGGCATCGCCCATATTAAATTGAACACCATCAGGACAGCTATCTACAGTAAACGGATAACCTTTCTGCCTGCAATGTTCACCAAAAGCATCCATATTTGTTATATCGTAACAAACCTGAATAAATCCGGGGTCACCCCAATATCTGCCCTCAAAAATCTTTTTAGGAGTTCTATCAAGTGCTTGTACCAACTCTATATATCCACTAACAAAAAGCGGAGAGAAAGCTCCTTCTACGGGTTTCGACCACTTAAGAAGTACTCTGCGGAATTGACCGTTACCACCTAACAAGTGAGACAAATCATCGAATGTTCCGGTCTTATCATAAACCACAACATCGTAACCTAAAACGTCTCTATATACTTCTAAAGATTTTTCCACATTGGTTACGCCAATCATAGCGCCTACCATACCGCCAAAGAGTTTTTTCTCCTCTACAAGTACTTTGCTATCCGGAACCATCTGGAACCAATTGCCTTCCAAATCGGTAACGTAAAACGTTTTTGTACCATCAGGAATGGTGACAATAGGTGATATTTTATCCCATTTTGCGGAAAGTTGCTTGTGAGCTGCCTCTATATCGCGACATTTCAATTTTGCGCAGAATATACCTAAATCGCCAACCTGAATATCGAAATCAACTGGTTTGGGTTTTCTATCTGAATATTGCCAAATTTCAAATCCACCACCACCTTGCAAATTGACAGCTATTGCTGCATGGCGTTTCTGTGCCTGACCACCTGTATATGGCAACATACGTTCTGCTACTGTATCATCTTCAAGGATTCTGATATCCACCCCAAACATATCGGCGTACCATTTCCAAGATTTATAAACTGAAGTAGTTCCTACTCCTACCTGCTGTATCCCCGAAACAAGAAACTGACTATTTTCCATATCAATAATTATTGTAGATTATTAAATAATCTGCAATATTACAAAAAATAATGGAATTTTCAGTTTTTTGCCCCTAATAATCCCTACTTTCTACATTTCATTAATGCATTCTTCTATTATTTCCGATAATCTTACAACTATTTTACTCTTTTATTGCTATCTTCGCATTTTTAGAAACAATTAACTCAAATAAAAAGATGACAACATTTTTACTGGCCGGTTTGGGAATGTGGGAGATTATTCTCATTGTATTGGTTATTTTACTGTTTTTTGGAGCAAAGCGTATTCCAGATTTGATGAAGAGTTTGGGAAAAGGCGTAAAAAGCTTTAAAGCAGGTCTAAACGACTTAGAGAAAGACATAAATTCAAACACTGAGACCAAAGAGGAGAAAAAAGAACAATAAAAAATCTCCACAAAGCGGTTATGCCTACCGACAATAGTAACATGATGACTTTTTGGGACCATTTAGAAGTTTTCAGAAAGTTGTTGTTCCGCATTTTAGCCATTGTTATGGCAGTTGCGGTTATTACTTTTTGCCTGAAGGAACCACTATTCAAGATAATATTGGCACCCAGCCATTCCGATTTTGCCCTATACAATTTAATTGAGTATGTAGCATCGGCAATGGGGTTAGATGCTTCGGCAATAAGCAATTTCAACATAGAGTTATTCAGTGCAACTCTGACTGCGCAATTTATGATTCACTTGAAGATTGCATTTTATGCAGGTCTGATAGTTGCCATGCCATACGTTCTGTATGAACTATATGGTTTTATTTCGCCGGCTTTAAGAGAGAACGAAAAAAGACACACTACTGCCATTGTTACATGGTCTTACCTGCTATTTATGATGGGAGTTGTATTAAACTACTTTATTATATTTCCATTGGCTTTCAGGTTCCTGGGTACCTATCAAGTAAGCGCAGATGTGCCAAACATTATTACATTGGCTTCTTATATAGATATGCTCACCACACTAACTCTATTAATGGGTATAATGTTTGAACTACCTATACTATCGTGGTTCTTGGCCAAATTGGGAATGATAAATGCAAACTTTATGAAACAGTACCGCAGACATGCTTTTGTAGCCATACTAGTAGTGGGTGCTGTTATAACACCCACCACCGATATTTTCACGCTGCTATTAGTTGCAGCACCTATCTACTTGCTTTATGAATTGAGCATAAACATTGTTCGCCGCACTGCAAACTAATAATGTTTACCAGCCAAACGCATGTTCGTCAGACATCCAGTATCCCTGCTCTTTTAGAATCTGTTCTACTACATCTCTACCGCATCCGTATCCACCTTTTACAGGAGATATATATTTACTTATAGCCTTAATCTCAGGAGCAGCGTCGGCAGGACAGCAAGGTAAGCCAACCATCTGCATCACTTGAAAATCAGGAATATCATCGCCCATATAAAGAATCTCTTCGCTTTTCAAATCATATTTATTTACAAAATCATTGAAATCATTTACCTTAACTGAAGAAGCCAAATAGATATCACTTATACCTAAGTATTCAAATCGTCTGGCTACCGAAGCCACTCTTGCACCGGTTATAATTGCTATACGCAGACCTCTTTTAACCGCCAATTGCATTGCGTACCCATCTTTGACATTTACCGTTCTAACAGGATTGCCATCTTCTGCCATAGGCATTACATTGCAACTAAGCACACCATCTACGTCAAAAATCAGCGCTTTTATCTTCTTTAAATCGTAATCAATCATATTATCTGCTTTTAATTATATCTTCTGAAATCAAACGGTACAATTCTGCCCACTGTGGAGTATCTTTTAGTAACTCCAGATGGGCCTGCATAACCTTTTGGTCATTTCTAACAGCCGGACCTGTTTGAGCTTTTGCAGGCGATATGCGCTCCACCTTATTAACCATCTCTTTTACAAGTGGCAACATAACATAAAAAGAGACCCCCGAAGATTCCAAAAGGCTTTCACTTATAGCAAACATCCTATTTGCAAAATTACAGGCAAATACTGCTGCCAGATGCAGTCGTTTTCTATCTTCACTATTCAATACCTGAACATTGCCTGAAACAGAATCTGCCACACCTTTTATTATTTCAAGTGTTTGATTAGTATTGCCCTCTACAAAAACAGGCAGATTACTCCAATCTACATCCTTACCCTTACTAAAGGTCTGCATTGGATAAAACACTCCATATTTCTTGGCTCCCGCATCTGCCCATATAGAGAGAGGGATACTGCCCGCTGTATGAACAAAGAGCATATTTTCCCTACCCGACACTATTTTCGATGCCAATTTTAACAATGCATCGTCGGCAAGCATAGAGAAACAAATATCAGCATCATAGGGAAGTTCATCCAGAGAAAGTGTATATGAGACGTCCATGACAGACGCCAACGCCGATACAGATTCAATGGTGCGACCGTATATCATCACCACATCTAACCCGGACTTTTGCAACGCAACACCTAAAGACGACGCCACATTACCAGACCCTACGATTATTGCTTTCATTCGCGGGAAATATCAAAACCATTAATATGTACTTTCTCCCATTGCAAGCGGTCCTCGTCAAATAATTTACGTTCCATGCCTTTATGACCGAAAGCAATTGCACATAACGGTTCGTATGGTTCAGGAATTGCCAACAATTCACATATTGCATCTTTAGAAGAGACACCATCTTCTGTAAATCTATTCCTAAAATGTGCCCAACAGCTACCCAATCCTAAATCCTCTGCCTGAAGCTGCATATTAAATGCCGCAATCGCGCAATCTTCTATCCACGCATCTGTTTTGGTTGGATCACCCAAAACAACCACTGCAAATGGAGCCTCTTTCAGGAAGAGAGAACCATTAGATTTACAATCTGCTAATTTATCCAACAATTCTCTATCGTCAACTGCCACAAACTGCCATCCGTTTGTATGTTTTGAAGTAGGTGCTATAAGTGCAGCTCTCAAAATAAGTTTCACCTCTTCTGCAGTCAATTGCTCTGCTGTAAATTTACGCATGCTTCTGCGTTTTGCTATCAGTTTTTCAAAATTTCCCATAAAAATCAATTATATGGTGCGAATTTACCAATAAAAAGTGGGGTTCAAAAATACGTTTGCCATTATTTTTGCGTTATAATATCAAGAGATAGAAAATAACAGGTTTTGAACAGAGTTTTATACCGATATATTTTATTCTTGCTTGCATTATTAACTTTCACAGTAACGATGCAAGCTAAACGTGTATATATATACGGTAACATTCACGACGAAAACGGATTACCGGTAGAACTTGCTACCATAAACGAAGAAAAAAGCCTAACCCATAGCATTTCAAATCTGCAAGGAGAGTACAGTATAACCGTCAGCTACAACGACACCATATCATTAGTATTCAGAATGGTGGGACACGAAATAAGAAGACGATATATATACAACGCAGACGATACAGTAAAGTTAGATGTAATGCTACCAAACAACGGATACTCATTGCAAGGAGTAACCATATCGGAAAGCAGAAGACAATCTGACGGAATGCAATCTATTGAGGCACAGGGCATAAGACTGACACCGGGTGCAAACGGCGGTTCGGTGGAATCTATCATCAGCACTCAGGCGGGTGTAAGCAGCCACAACGAGCTAAGCAACCAATACAACGTGCGTGGAGGCAATTTTGACGAGAACAGCGTATATGTAAACGGTATAGAGATTTTACGTCCAATTCTTGTAAGAGCCGGAGAACAGGAAGGATTAAGTTTTATAAACCCGGACATGATAGAATCCATTGGTTTTTCCACAGGCGGATTCAACGCCACATACGGCGACAAGATGTCTTCTGTATTGGATATCACATATAGAAAACCTAAAGGATTTGAATCATCTTTTTCAGGAAGTCTGTTGGGAGGCAGTGCATTCATAGGAACAGGAAACGATAAGTTTAGTTTTTCCGGAAGCGCACGCTACAAAACCAACAAATACCTTTTAAATACTTTAGACACAGAAGGTGAATACAACCCTTCGTTTTTCGATTACCAAACATACATAGTTTGGCTTCCCACAGAAAAATGGAGTTTGGAGTTTCTGGGAAATATGGCAAGAAACAGGTACAACTTTACTCCGTCCACCAGGAACACAACATTTGGAACTGCAGAAAACATAAAATCATTTACAATGTATTTTGATGGTTGGGAACAGGACCATTACAACACCCTATTTGGTTCTCTAAACATCAGGCACAGTTTTAACAACAATAACAGTATAAGTCTAAACACATCTTTCTTCAACAGCCAAGAAGAAGAGACATTCGATATAAGAAGCGAATATTGGCTTGACGACGCCGGAAGCGAACAGTTATTCAGCGTAGGCGGTTTTATGGATCACGCCAGAAATTATCTGACTTCTAATGTAGCAACCATTGCATTAAAAGGCAGTCACAAAAATTTAAAGCACCATATTCAATGGGGCACAGAGTTAAGACACGAATATGTGAACGACAGAATGCGCGAATGGGAACTGACAGACTCTTCCGGTTATATACTGCCGCACAATCCAAATGGTCCTTTAGAACTAACCTATTCGTTATACTCTAACAACAAGATAGAGAGTTTTAGAACATCTGCATACATACAAGAGACTTTCAGACAAAATCTTGATTTTGGATTCCTGACTGTCAATGCAGGCGTAAGAGCATCATATTGGAATTGGAATAAAGAGACAATTGTAAGTCCCAGATTATCTATAGGTTTTATACCTGCATTCAATGACGATTTAACCTTCAGACTATCGTCCGGAATATATTATCAATCACCTTTTTACAAAGAGTTAAAAGATACAGTTAAGCAAAACGGTATTCACACCGTGCAGTTAAACAGTAAAATCAAATCGCAACGTTCCATACAGGTTGTTGCCGGCGCAGATTACCATTTCAGGGTATTTGACAGACCCTTCAAATTCACCACAGAACTCTACTACAAGAAATTAGATAATTTAATACCATACAATTTAGACAACGTAAGAATTGTTTACTACGGAGAAAATTGTGCAAAAGGTTATGCTGCAGGTTTGGATTTAAAACTATTTGGAGAATTTGTTCCAGGTACAGATTCATGGATTACATTCTCTCTAATGAAGACAGAAGAGAAGATTAACGGGAAATGGCTGCCACGTCCTACAGACCAATTGTATAATCTTTCACTACATCTAACAGACTATTTTCCGGGAACAGACAGATGGAAAATGACATTAAGAGGGGTTATGTCAGATGGTCTGCCATTTGGTCCATCTCATACAGGTAGAGAAAACGCCATATTCAGAGCACCGGCTTATAAACGCGTTGACATAGGTATGGCATATAATCTGCTAAACAACAAACATCATAAACTGTCAAATGTTTTTGACAACATTTGGTTGAGCATTGATTGCCTGAACCTATTAGGAATCAACAACGTCTGTTCCTACTATTGGGTAACAGACACAAACAACACACAGTACGGTGTTCCTAACTACTTAACAGGAAGACAGCTTAATTTCACACTGCTATTGCAGACAAAAAGGTAATTTTTGATAAAATTGTTCAAAAACTACCCCATTTATTTTTCGTTATATTATCTATTGTCCGTAAATTTGTGGAGTTTTTGCATTATGTATAATTATAGCATAATAATTAAAACTAACGAACAGATTTTTTAACTTTTACAAAAAATATTTCAATATGAAAATTTCTCACATCGAGCATCTTGGAATTGCTGTAAGCAGCATAGATGCAGCATTACCTTACTTTGAAGAGGTACTTGGTTTAAAGTGTTACAAACAGGAAGTAGTTGAAGATCAGAAAGTGAAGACAGCTTTCATTATGGTTGGACAGACAAAGATTGAATTGTTGGAACCAACAAGTCCTGAAAGCACTATTGCCAAGTTTATTGAGAACAATGGCGGTAAAGGTGGTATGCACCATTTGGCATTCGCTGTAGAAGACGGTGTAAACGCTGCTCTTGCAGAATGTGAAGCAAAAGGTGTACGTCTGATTGACAAAGCTACACGTCCGGGTGCTGATGGCAAGATGATTGCATTCTTGCATCCAAAATCAACTGCAGGTGTTCTGACAGAACTTTGTGAAGGATAATAATTCATACAACAATATGAGTAACCAAACAGAAAAAATCAAAGCGTTAGTAGAAAGACGCGTACAAGCTCGTTTAGGCGGTGGTGAAAAGGCTATCGCTAAACAGCACGAGAAAGGTAAGTACACCGCACGTGAGCGCATAAACATGTTGCTTGACGAGGGTAGTTTTGAAGAATTCGACATGTTCGTTCAGCATCGTTGCCACAACTTTGGAATGGAGAAGAAACAGTACGATGGTGACGGTGTAGTAACAGGTTACGGTACAATTGACGGCCGTCTTGTTTACGTTTTTGCCCAGGACTTCACAGTAAATGCAGGTTCATTGTCAGAAACACTGGCTCTGAAGATTTGCAAAATCATGGATAAAGCTATGGCAATGGGTGCACCTGTTATTGGTATCAATGACTCAGGTGGCGCACGTATTCAGGAAGGTGTAAACGCTCTTGCTGGTTACGCAGAAATCTTCCAGCGCAACATTTTGGCATCGGGTGTTATTCCTCAGATTTCAGGTATCTTTGGTCCTTGCGCAGGTGGTGCAGTATATTCACCGGCATTGACTGACTTTACCATTATGTTGAAAGGTGCATCTTATATGTTCCTGACAGGTCCAAAAGTTGTAAAGACCGTTACAGGCGAAGATGTTGACCAGGAACAGTTAGGTGGTGCTTCTGTACACGCTACACGTTCAGGTGTTACACATTTTGCAGTTGAAACAGAAGAAGACGGTATCAAACTGATACGCGACCTTATGTCATATATTCCACAGAACAATCTTGAAGAAGCACCTGTTAAAGAGTGCACCGATCCAATAGATCGTCTTGAAGATGCTCTGAATGAAATCATCCCTGAGAATCCAAACCAGGCTTACGATATGTACGAAGTTATTGGTGCAATCGTTGATAATGGTGAATTCCTGGAAGTACATGCAGACTATGCTAAGAACATCATCGTAGGTTTTGCACGTTTCAACGGTCAGTCAGTAGGTATAGTTGCCAACCAGCCTAAGGCTATGGCAGGTGTATTGGACTGCAACGCATCACGCAAAGCTGCTCGTTTTGTTCGTTTCTGTGACGCATTCAACATTCCATTGGTAACTCTTGTTGACGTTCCGGGCTTCTTACCTGGTACAGGTCAGGAGTACAACGCAGTTATTCTGCATGGTGCTAAGCTACTTTACGCATTTGGCGAAGCTACAGTTCCAAAGGTAACAGTAACATTGCGCAAATCTTACGGTGGTGCACACATCGTTATGAGCTGCAAACAGTTGCGTGGCGATATCAACTACGCATGGCCAACAGCCGAAATTGCAGTTATGGGTGCATCTGGTGCAGCTGAGGTTCTTTATGCAAAAGAAGCAAAAGCAGCAGAAGATCCAAAGGCATTCATCGACCAGAAGATTCAGGAATACACAGATGCATTTGCTAATCCTTACAATGCAGCTAAGTATGGTTATATTGATGATGTTATTGAGCCACGTAATACACGTTTCCGCGTAATCCGCGCTCTTCAGTCATTACAGACCAAGCGTATAGTAAACCCTGCTAAAAAGCATGACAACCTTCCATTATAATTGATAGATTATGAGTACTTTTTTAGCAATTAATTGGGGTAATGCCTTAGTAGTGACATTCTTTGGATTTGCTGTTGTATTAATAGTTCTTGTACTCTTGATTTTTGTTCTACAGGGATTTGGTAGTATAGTTACCGCTATGGAGAAGAAATCTTCAAAGAGTGCAGCTCCTGCTACTACTCCTGCCACAGCAGCTGTAGAGGCAAAAGAGGAAAACGGACTCACAGCAGAAGAGAATGCAGCTATTGCAATGGCAATATATCAGTATTGCTTTGGCATTCACGATGAAGAATCTCTTGTTCTTACATTCCATGAACAGGAAGAGCACTATCATCCTTGGAATTCAAAAATTATTGGAATCAACAAATTTAACAAGCAATGAAAAAGTTCAAATATACAATTGGCGGTAACCAGTACGAGGTTGTTGTAAATTCAGTAGAAAACAACGTAGCCGACATTGAAGTAAACGGCAAATCGTTTTCTATAGCAATTGAAGAAGAGGAAAGCGCAGTAGTTCGTCCTACTATCAAACGTCCTGCTCAGAGTGCAGCCGCTCCAGTAGCAGCCGCTCCTGCAGCTCCACGCGCAGCAAGCAAAGGTGCTGTAGTTGCTCCACTGCCAGGCACAATTACCAACGTATTGGTATCTGCCGGTCAAAGCGTTAAGCGCGGTGACGTGCTTCTCACTATGGAAGCAATGAAAATGGAGAACAACATTCAGGCAGACCGTGACTGCACAGTTAAAGCAGTTCTTGTACAGAAAGGTCAGAGCGTTCTTCAGGGTGATGCTTTGGTAGATGTAGAATAAGAAGTATTGATTGATATGAAAAGATCAAAATATTTCTTCCTAACCGCATTGCTTCTTCTGTTTGCAATGGCGGTTTCAGCTCAGGAAGCTGACATCAGTATCAAGCAAAGTACCCTTGATTTCTTGAATAATTCAGGTTTTGCTATGATAGGACAGAATTGGAAAGTAATTCTTATGATTGCTATTTCATGTTTACTTTTCTTCTTGGCTATCGTTAAGCAATACGAACCATTACTATTATTACCTATTGCATTTGGTATGCTTTTAACAAACCTGCCGGGTGCAAATATGTATCATCCGGAATTATGGTCTGCATTCTTGGACGCAAATAGTCCTGCATACCACAGTTACGGAGCAATAATGGCTAATGGTGGACTTTTGGATATATTATATATAGGTGTAAAAGCCGGTGTATATCCATGTCTTATATTTATGGGCGTAGGTGCTATGACAGACTTTGGTCCACTTATTGCAAACCCAAAGAGTTTGCTTTTAGGTGCAGCAGCACAGTTCGGTATTTTTGCAACATACCTATGCGCTATTGCAATGGGATTCTTACCTAACGAAGCAGGTTCTATAGCTATCATTGGTGGTGCAGATGGTCCTACATCTATCTTCCTGACTTCTAAACTTGCTCCTAACCTGTTAGGTCCTATTGCTATCGCTGCATATTCATACATGGCTCTTGTTCCTGTTATCCAGCCACCTATTATGCGTGCGTTGACAACAAAGAAAGAGCGTAGCATTCGTATGAGCCAGCTTCGTCCTGTATCAAAGACAGAGAAGATTATCTTCCCAGTTATGGTTACAATAGTTGTATCTCTTACTCTGCCTGATGCAGCTCCTCTTATTGGTTGCTTAATGTTGGGTAACTTGTGTAAAGAGTGTGGCGTAGTAGATCGCCTGAGCAAGACTATGCAGAATGAATTAATGAATATTGTTGTTATCTTCCTTGGAATCACAGTAGGTGCAACAGCAACAGCCGATTCATTCCTAAGCGCTCAAACTATCAAAATCATGATTATGGGTATCTGTGCATTTGGTGTTGCTTCTGCCAGCGGTGTTCTTTTGGCAAAATTGATGAACGTATTCATCAAAGATCCTGCAAAGAAGATCAATCCGCTTATTGGTTCAGCCGGTGTATCTGCAGTTCCTATGGCTGCTCGTGTATCACAGGTAGAAGGTCAGAAAGAAGATCCTAGCAACTTCTTGCTGATGCACGCTATGGGTCCAAACGTAGCAGGTGTTATTGGTTCAGCCGTTGCAGCAGGTATTCTGCTCACTATGCTTGGTTAATTCAATTAATCATCAAATACGAATAGAGGATAGTTCATGCTATCCTCTATTTATTTTATCCCTACCTGCTAATTGAATCTATAGATCTCCCTAAAGGACCTATATATACATATACAGAATCTATATGCCCATATACAATACACAACAGCGCAGGCAGAGCTATATTAAGATTATAATAAAAACATGGCGCATAGAAGAAGTAAACTCTTTATGCGCCATTATTAAATTGTATCGAGAAATTAATCGAATGAAGTATAGATGGTTTTGATTTTTATTCTGTCACCATTTTCTCCACCTAAAAGCTTTACCTGATTAACGTTAATATCAAGTATGTATCCTACTATCGAATTATTTGAATCAACTTTAGGCTTAACAGGAACAAGCACCACTTTATTCCAATCAGGGAATTCGGCTTCATAAGCAGCCAATCCGTCAGCATCCATATTATAGCCATTACTCTCAATCCAAGATTCACGTTCAGAATAACACAATTCTATCAGTTTAGCTATATTACTAAAGGTATAAGAATTGTATTTTGAATTAAATGTAGTGGCATAAGAGGTAACATTATCTACGGTATTGTTACGATTAAAGAATTTCTGCATTTCCCCTTCTCTTATAAGAATAAGTCTTGATGGAGTACCGGTTGTATAGTACGGCTGCTTTAAATTGACCTTATAGAAAGACAAAGAAGCTGAGTTAAGCATAACACCGCCACCCTTCTTCATATCATCTACAGGCAGTTCTATCTCTGTAAGCACACCAAACGGAGTACGTATATATGTACAGGAATTATCGTCTAACAAGGCATCTTGATTAAAGTTCTTAAAACTATTAATCTGCATAACCTCGTTATTTCCTGAAAACTCTGCTATCACCGACGACACAACAGAATCACCCGGTTCCAAATACTTAAAGTTGATATCCAGAACAGTTTTGTCCACATATATCAAAGTTCCATCGCCTTGGGTACATTTTACATAAAAACCCTTGCATACATTCTCCATAAAGGACATAGCATCGGAAAAGTATTCCTTACCATTCGGCGAAAAATATTTCTCAAGAAGTTCTTTTGCAAAGCTATCAGGCAATCCTATAGAGATATGATGATAATACTTGTCAGACTGTAACAATGAATCTGAAACAGCATAATCTATGGGAGAAACCATCACACTGGCAATTGGTGTAGAATTCTCATCATAGAAATCTGTTGGATCCACATTTGCATAATATCTCTCTTCCGGATCTATTATCTGATCCAGTGGATATACTTCAAGTTTCAATGAGTTTGTAGAATCACCATATATCTTCTGAAAGTAAAGATTCAATTCAGCATAATACGGTCTTTCATTCTTCATCTCTTTATCGAACCAATCAGGAAAATCAAAACTGCCTACTCCATAAACAGAATCGGGGAAAGAGAAATCTTCCACACAATTCAATTGTGTAAGATAATCTGCTTCAAGAATAGCTCCTGTTAAAGGATCTGTATATTTTCCTATGCAGGAAAGTGTAGATCTTAGAAGAATTGAATCGGGGGCCTGAATGGAACGAGACACAGCAAAACTGGAATCTGACTCCACACGTACTTCATCCGATTCCGGTGTAATAGATCCCCCTAAAGTAGAAGTATTTGAATCACACGAAATCAGAAACAGAACTGCAAGAAGAGTACATGCCAATGTTTTGATATTCATATTCCTTATTCAATTATAGTTTTTCGTATAAAGCATCCAATGATTCTTGTTTAAATCTCTTAGAATCATATTTTCTGGTAAGCACCTTCTTGTTCTTTGCATATTCAAGAAGTTCAGGAGGAACTATCTTTGAACTCAAATAAAGTGCATCGGAGAAATCTATTGCTTTTTTCATTACGGAAATAAAGTCAATAGGTTTTGAAAATTCTCCAACATCCTCTAATGTCATATCTTTTGCCAATACCAATTCTGCATAGTTATCTCTAAATTCATTATCGAAACATTTTTCCGGTATTGTATATACAACCTTAGAATCACGGAATGCCGGTTCCTCTTTGTATGCGGTCTTAATATACAAAGGTATCATAGCAGAGAGCCAGCCATAACAATGAATTATGTCAGGAGTCCAACGTAATTTCTTTACTGTCTCCAATACACCACGTGCAAAGAAAGCTGTACGTTCATCATTGTCTTTGTATTCTTCTCCATTTTCATCACAAACAAACTGACGATTCTGGAAATAATCATCATTGTCAATAAAATAGACCTGAATTCTTGATGATGGTAGTGATGCCACTTTAATTAACAGCGGATGATCTGAATCATCAACTATCAAATTCATACCCGACAATCTTATTACCTCGTGCAACTGATTACGGCGTTCATTTATAGGTCCCCATTTAGGCATAAAAGTCCTAATTTCGTGACCCGACTCGTAGATACCCATTGGAAGGGTTCTACAAAATTCAGCTGTTGGAGACTTGCTGATAAATGGTGCAATTTCGTCTGCTATAAAAAGTACTTTCTTATCGCTCATAAGGCGTTATTTAAATTCATTCTGCAAAGATAATAAAAAAAAAGCGCTATTTAGCAAGCTTCTTTTCCGGATTTTTTGAAATTCCACATTTAATAACTTATTTTGCGCAATTTTTCAAAAGTAGCATATTTCAATTATATGATAAAGGTAATAACCACTGTTGCAGAATTAAAGAGTATTCTCAACGAACATCGAAATCAAGGTAAAGAGATTGGACTGGTTCCTACAATGGGTGCTTTACACGAAGGACACGCTTCTCTTGTACGCAGAAGTGTAGCAGAAAATGACATAACTGTTGTAAGTGATTTTGTCAACCCCACACAGTTCAACGACAAAAACGACCTAATGAACTATCCACGCACAATGGAAGCCGATTGTGCTCTATTAGACAAAGAGGGTGCCGATTATGTCTTTGCACCTTCTGTAGAAGAGATGTACCCGGAACCGGATACCAGACTATTTGATTTCACTCCATTAGACAAAGTAATGGAAGGTCCAAATCGTCCAGGACACTTTAACGGAGTTGCGCAGATAGTAAGCAAGTTATTCTACGCAGTAGAACCAGACAGAGCATATTTTGGAGAGAAAGATTTTCAGCAATTGGCTATCATCAGAGAGATGACCAAGCAGTTAAATCTGAATATCAACATCATAGGATGTCCTATTGTCAGAGAAGAAGATGGCATGGCATTAAGTTCCAGAAACATGCTATTAAGCAAGAATGAACGAAAAACTGCTGCCAACATTTCCCGTACATTATTTAAAAGCCGTATATTTGCAACCGCTAATTCGCTGGTAGATACAAAAAAGTTTGTTATTGACACTATCAATGCTACTGACGGACTTGAAGTAGAATACTACGAAATTGTGGATGGTAACACCCTACAGCCCATAAACAGTTGGGATGATAGTAAATATATAGTAGGTTGTATTACCGTTCATTGCGGCAAAGTAAGACTTATTGATAACATAAAGTATAAAGAGTAATGCTTTTAACTGTACTTAAATCGAAACTGCATCGCGTAAAGGTTACAGATGCGAACATAGATTATGTAGGCAGCATAACAATTGATGAAAATTGGATGGATGCATCCGGTATTATTGAGGGCGAACAGGTTCATGTAGTAGATGTAACTAACGGTGCGCGTTTGGTTACATACGCCATTAAAGGTGAACGTGGTTCTAAATGTATCTGTTTGAATGGTGCCGCCGCCAGATTGGTTTCAGTGGGCGATACTGTAATAATTATTGCATACGCACAAGTAACGCCGGAAGAGGCGAAGACGTTCAAACCGACTATCGTTATTCCATAATAAAAATGACCGAATTTTTTTTCGGTCATTTTTATTTGGAATTAACTTCCTTATCTATATTAGTTTGCTCCGCAAACGCCCTTCGGGCCAATTAGTCATCTATAAGGATTTTTCGGTCATTTTTATTTGGAATTAACTTCCTTATTTTTTCTTTTTGGAGTTTGCCGATTTTAGGCGAGCAACCTGTTTTTCCAGAGACTGAATCTTCTTGTCCTGATTACGGATAGTGGTTTGGAAAGCATTCAGCTCTTCAATTTCCATATCCTGAGGCAATGCCCAACGCACACGAGCCATAAAGTCACCAAGAATATTCATATAGTTGGTAAACGCATCGTATGGAGATTCGTAGATACCACGATCCATAGATACATTATTATTCTTTGTGGTCATAAAGCGGAAGTTATTGCTTGCCTGCAAATAATCCCAATCCTGAAGCAGATGCTTATCGCCTGTCAATCTTACTCTTTCACCTATTGAGTAAAGCTTTTCAAATGCTTCGCGCTGCATAACGTTACCCAACCAGCAACTTATATCGCGCTCTTCGTCATTCCAGGACATTGGATATGGAACATCAAGCGGAGCAACAGAATCGTGACTCTTAATAATTTCAGATGGTGTAGAGAATGTAATACCACGCTGTTTTGCACATTCAGGCATAGCTTTGATAAAGTCCAGAATATTTGAACTTAATGGCTGATATATACCTAAAGCACACAGTTCCATAAAGATATTGTAGATACCATCCTCTTCCGGCATATCTTTAATCCAGTCCATATAGGTATCGCACATAAGCGGATACTCTTCCCAAGCAGGATTTGAGAAACGCAGGCTGATATCGTCAGAAAGTTTATAGTCACGCAACAAGACTTTCAGTTTTGGAGCCATATTGCAGTGATACAGATAATGAGGACTCTTCCAGCCTAAAATATGTTTTGCACCCTCAGTAAGTACTCCCTTGAAACCCATACCGGCTACCATTGCACCTATATCGTCATTATATATAAGGTTAGAGTTTCTAAATAC
>JAEIGA010005997.1_pt1 | contig 18492 bp, 13 predicted proteins | sample 9270691 | NCBI WGS metagenome assembly JAEIGA01 (sample SAMN17057246, study PRJNA624740) | gut metagenome | biome: biome; isolation source: fecal sample | host: Bos grunniens | place: China: Xizang | collected 2019
AGGGCGAGCAGGTAGAGCTGCAGATGGCGGTCTCATTCGTAAGCTGCGAGAATGCATGGAAGAATCTAGAAGCCGAGCAAGGCTCCCTACAGACCGGGAAGGCCTTCGAAACAGTAAGGCGCCAGGCTCATGAAAAATGGGAGTCAGACCTTTCCAGAATCAAGGTCAGCGGAGGCTCAGTAAAAGACAAGGAGGTATTCTATACAGCTCTATATCATGCACTTATCCACCCGAGCATCCTCAACGACGTCAACGGAGAATATCCTATGATGGAGAGCGAGGGCGTAGGTAAAGTAGAGGACGGTGAAAACAGATATACAGTATTCTCCCTTTGGGACACATACCGAAATCTGCACCAGCTCCTTACTCTCGTCTATCCGGAAAGGCAGAGAGATATGGTCAGGTCTATGGTCAGCATGTACCGGGAATGGGGATGGATGCCTAAATGGGAACTCTTCGGACGCGAGACATTCACGATGGAAGGCGACCCAGCGATTCCTGTAATCACCGACACATGGCTCAAGGGCATACGTGACTTCGATATCGAAACCGCGTACGAGGCATTCGTAAAATCTGCCGAAACCCCTGGGGCACAGAACCGTATGCGCCCGGACAACGACCCGTACAAGGGAAAGGGATATATTCCTCTCGGCTTCTTTGCTGCCGATCTTTCGGGCGACAACTCTGTCTCACATGCCCTCGAATACTATGTCGCCGATAATGCGCTCTCGCTGCTCGCAGCCGATCTGGGCAAGACGGAGGACGCAGCCCTCTACAGAGAGCGGTCCCTCGGCTACAGGAACTACTACAGCACTGAATCCGGAACCTTGAGACCGATCACAGCCGAAGGCAAGTTCCTGGAGCCTTTCAATCCGAGACAGGGCGAGAACTTCGAGCCTGTACCGGGCTTCCACGAAGGCAGCGCATGGAACTATACTTTCTATGTTCCACATGATATTCAGGGACTTGCGAAGCTGATGGGAGGAAGCAAGGCGTTTATAGCCAAGCTTCAGAAAGTCTTCGACGAAGGTCTGTATGACCCTGCAAACGAGCCGGACATAGCATATCCTTATCTTTTCAGCCGCTTCAGGGGCGAGGAATGGAGGACGCAGGAGACAGTCGCAACGCTTCTCGACAAGCACTACACCACCCGTCCGGACGGCCTTCCGGGCAATGACGATACCGGCACAATGTCAGCATGGGCTGTATTCTCAATGATGGGATTCTACCCCGACTGTCCGGGCGAGCCCGCATATACGATCACAACTCCACGCTTCGACCGCATCGAGATCACTACTGATCCTACGCTATGCGGAGGCAGGGAGAAACTTGTGATCACAGCAGAAGGCGAAGGCCGCCGCATCGCAGGAATGAAACTCGGCGGCAAGCCGTACAAACAATACAGAATAACACATAAGGACCTGATACACAGCGGGTCACTGGAAATAAAACGTAAATAGAATCATGAAGAAAAGCATTCTTTTGTTCATGGCAGGTCTCCTTGCAATAGCCTGCCGTCCAAGCGGTGAAAACCTCACGCAGTACGTAGACACGCATATCGGAACCGGCGGACACGGTCATGTTTTCGTCGGAGCCAATGTACCATTCGGCTTCGTCCAGCTCGGACCTACCAGCATCCCGCAGAGCTGGGACTGGTGCTCAGGATACCATGTAACTGACTCTACAGTAATCGGTTTCTCGCACACACACCTTAGCGGAACCGGTATCGGTGACCTTTTCGACGTGACTGTCATGCCTGTAATCGGCGAGGTCACATACGCCCGCGGAACAGAGGAGGACCAGAACTCAGGTCTGTGGTCATATGCCGACAGAAGCAAGGAAATCAGCGTTCCAGGCTATTACAGCGTACCTCTGACCCGATACGGCATCACAGCCGAGATGACGGCTACCTGCCGCACGGGAATGCACAGGTACACCTTCCCCGCATCGGAACAGGCCGGCATCGTAATCGATCTTCTCAACGGAGGATGCTGGGACGCGACAACCGCATCCCATATCGAGGCATGCGGAGACAACGCTGTCAAGGGTTACAGATATTCAAAGGGCTGGGCTGACAACCAGAAGATATATTTCTACGCAGAGTTCTCAAGGCCTTTCACAGACCTCAACATCCACAGCATCAACTATATGCCGCTCTACGCAAAGGCTGACTTCAAGACAGCAGAGGGAGAGCAGATCATGATGAAGGTAGGTCTCTCGCCTGTAAGCGAAGAGAACGCGAAGGAGAATCTCATGGCTGAGAATGCCGGCTGGGATTTCGATGCTGTAGCTGAAGCCGCCGACCAGGAATGGAACAAGGAACTCTCCAGAATCCGCATCGAGACAGCTGACGAGACAGCCCGCAAGGTATTCTACACAGCTCTGTATCATACAATGATTGCTCCGTCGACATACAGCGACATCAACGGCGACTACCGCGGTTCGGACGATCAGGTAAGGAACGACAAGTCTTTCACCAACTATACCACTTTCTCTCTCTGGGACACATACCGCGCAGCTATGCCGCTGTACTCGATCTACCAGCCTGAAAGATTCGTGGACTTCATCAATGCCATGCTTCATATCTATCAGGAGCAAGGCAAGTTGCCGGTATGGCATCTGATGAGCTGCGAGACCAACTGCATGGTCGGAAATCCTGGCATCCCGCCTGTGGCAGATGCTATCCTCAAGGATTTCGAAGGCTTCGATAAAGAGCTGGCGTTCAAGGCAATGAAGGAGTCCGCTCTCAGACCTGACAGAGGACAGGATGCCAGAATGCAGTACGGTTACCTTCCAAGCGACAAATACAAGGAGTCGGTAGCATACGACATGGAATACGCCCTTGCAGACGGAGCTCTCGCCGAAGCAGCGAAGAAGCTCGGAAAGATGGAAGACTACGAGCATTTCCTCGAAAGAAGCCACTCATACAGACATTTCTATGACCCGCAGACCCGCTTTATGAGAGGAAAGGACAGCAAGGGCAATTTCGATACGCCGTTCAATCCTATCCACTCTGCCCATAGGGCCAACGTTTATTGCGAAGGCAACGCATGGCAGTATGTATGGCTCACGCCGCACGATTTCGAAGGTCTCGAGGCATGCTTCGGCGGACGTGAGCAGATGCTCAGCAAGCTTGATTCACTCTTCATCGTGCCATCGTACCTTGGCGAGGACGCATCGCCGGACATTTCGGGACTCATAGGTCAGTATGCGCATGGAAACGAGCCTAGCCACCATATCCTTTACTTCTACACAATGGCCGGACAGCCATGGAAGACAGCCGATAAGGTAAGACAGGTTCTTTCCGAGCTCTATCACGCCGAGCCTGACGGACTTTCAGGAAATGAGGACGTGGGACAGATGTCGGCATGGTACATCCTTTCGGCCCTGGGATTCTATCAGGTAGAGCCTGCAGGAGGAGAGTACTGGTTCGGCTCGCCGCTCTTCGACAAGGCGGAGGTCAATGTCGCAGGAGGTACATTCACCATCACGGCGTTGAACAACAGCGACACCAACAGGTACATCCAGAAAATCTCCCTGAACGGAACTCCTCTCGAAAGAGGATACATCACCCACGATGAGATTGCCGCGGGCGGAGAACTCGTGATCGAGATGGGCGACACCCAGACCAAATGGTACTAAAAGACATTCAACTTACAACTAGACATATGAAGAAAATCTTATCTCTGATGATGGCCTTGATGGCCATTTCCCTCATCTCATGCAAGGAACCGGTTCCTGAAGGGACGGAAGAAAAAGGTGAAGGACTCAAGAGCTTCGGATTCCTCAAAGCTGACAATCCGGCCCTTTCCGAAGATGTCGCATGCATCATAAATGCTGACGGCACCATAACAGGCGAATTCACCGAACTGCTGGAAGACTATACGCTCGTGCCCACATTCGAGCATGACGGAGATTACATATCCATCGGTTCGAAGATACAGACAAGCGGAAAAGACAAGCAGGATTTCTCCAAAGCGGTGATATATGACCTCAGGATGAAGGACGGAAGTCTGCTGAAGTACACTGTAAGAATGACCCTTCCGAAAAAGCCCCAGCTTCCTGTCATCAGGATCAAGACCATCAACGCAGCCCCTATCACAGACAAGGAGAATTATGTAAAGGGCACATTCAGGATAGAGGATCCGGACGGTCTCTATTGGGACAAGGAGGTATTCGAGGTGGAAATGACCAAGGACGGAATCCGCGGCCGTGGAAACTCGACATGGGGCATGCCTAAGAAACCATACAAGCTTAAGTTCGACGACAAGATCAGTTTCTTCGGACTTGGCGAGGACAAGGAGTGGGTGCTTCTTGCAAACTATGCGGACAAGACTCTCCTTAGAAACGTCGTGGCGATGAGGCTTTCGGAAATCGTGGGAATGCCTTGGACGCTTGCAATGCTCCCGGTAGAGGTATATCTGAATGACGAATATCTCGGATGCTATACATTCTCAGAACACAAGAAGGTATCCAAGTATCGCGTAGATCTCGATATCGTAGGCGAAGAAGACAATTCGGGTGATGCCGTGACAGGAGACTACTACTTCGAGATAGAGCAGCAGATGGACGAGACGACTTGCTTCTACTCCCCTGTCTGCCATCTTCCTATGATGTTCAGTGATCCTGAAGAACCGACTTCGGAGCAGTTGGAGTATGTAAAGAACTACTTCAGGGAAGCGGAGACCCAGCTGGTGAACAAGAACTTCGACCCTGAGACAGGATGGCAGAAATACATTGACATCGAGAGCTTTGCAAAGGCATTCATCGTAAATGAGCTTGCAAAGAACATAGACGGAAACATGCGCAAGAGTTCATTCATCGCGAAGAAGCAGGGCGGCAAGCTCTACATGCCTCATCTCTGGGACTACGATATCGCTCTCGGCAACAGCCAGAACCACAAGAACGAGTTCCCTATAGCCGACAGCAGCCCGGAAGGTTGGTTCATCAAGACATGCTCGCTCGACGGAACCGTCAACTGGTACACCCTCCTCTCCCAGGACCCTGCATTCTGCGCAAAGGTCAAGGAGATATGGAACAAGAATTACAGCACCCTCCACTCTTTACCGAATTTCATTGACAGACAAGCACTTCTGATAAGTGAAGCCCAAGTGCGCAACTTCAGGAAGTGGGACATTCTCAATGACACTTCAATCTGGCCTAACAACCCTACTAAAGGCGACTACTATAAACACGTGGACTTCCTCAAGAACTTCATAGAAAGAAGAATGGCATGGCTTGACGGCAAGTTCAACATTAAAGAAGGTGAAATATTTCAATAAAAGATAACAAAATGGCTAATTTCAAAACAGACTCACGTATCGTCCTTACACTTGACGCAGGCGGTACCAACATGGTATTCGGCGCCATGCGCGGAGGAGAGTTCATCATTGAACCGATAACACTCCCTTCCAATGCCGACGTGCTGAGCAAGTGCCTCGACACCATGGTAGAGGGCTTCCAGACCGTTATTGACAAACTGGACGAGAAACCGGTTGCGATCAGCTTTGCATTCCCCGGACCAGCCGACTACCCTAACGGAATCATAGGCGGCTACCTTCCTAACTTCCCTTCGTTCAGGGACGGTGTAGCTCTCGGACCATTCCTCAGAAACAAGTTCGGTATCCCTGTCTTCATCAACAACGACGGCGACCTCTTTGCATACGGCGAGGCTCTCGGCGGCGCACTTCCGGAGGTCAACGAAAAGCTCGAGGCTGCAGGCAGCGACAAGAGATACAGGAACATGCTCGGCTATACTTTCGGTACTGGTTTCGGCGTCGGAATGATTGTCAACGGCGAGCTTAACAGAGGTGACAATTCTTGCGTAGAGACTTTCTGCCTGCCACATAAGAAGCTTGCGGGAGTGATTGTAGAAGAAGGAGTTGCAGTAAGAGCTGTCAAGAGAGTATACGGAGAGCTTTCCGGCAACACAGGACATAACTTCGAGCCTAAGGATATATTTGACATCGCTGAGGGCAAGAAGGAGGGCGACGCAGAGGCAGCAAAGAAGGCATTCGCCGAGATGGGTGAGATTGCAGGAGACGCAATGGCAACTGCGGTTACTCTTACAGACGGCCTCATCGTTATCGGCGGCGGTATCACAGCTGCCCGCAAGTACATCATGCCGTCATTGTTCGCTTCGCTGCGCAGCAAGATGCACACAGTATCAGGCGAAGAACTCAACAGAGTGCAGATGAAGGTCTATGACCTTGATAATGAGGCAGAATTCGCTGAATTCGCGAAGGGAGATGCGCGTAAGATCAAGGTTTATGGCAGCGAGGAGGAAGTTACATACGACCCGCAGAAGCGCATAGGCGTGGCCATTTCGAAGATGGGCGCAAGCAAGGCGATTTCTGTCGGTGCCTACACATTCGCCCTCGACCAGCTGGATAAGTAAATGTCATTTCGACCGAACGACTACATGTCATTTCGACCGAACGAAATGAGAGGAGAAATCTATTTAAGAACAATCAATATCATATGTATCCGTTAAAATTCGAAAATATATTCAAGAGCGTCGTATGGGGTGGTGAGAAGATCGCACCGTTCAAGGGCGTCGAGACTGAGCAGCACAATATCGGTGAGAGCTGGGAACTGTCCGGAGTAAAGGGAGACGAATCAGTTGTAGCCAACGGAATTCTCGCAGGAAAGACGATTTCCGAACTTACCGCTGAATACAAGGGCAGACTGCTCGGCGAGAAGGTCTATGCGAAGACAGGCGAGGAATTCCCTCTACTGATCAAGTTCATTGATGCGCGTGACGACCTTTCCATCCAGGTACATCCCGATGACGAACTCGCAGCCGTAAGACACGACGGTTCGAAAGGAAAGACAGAGATGTGGTATGTAGTTCAGGCCGACGAAAAGGCCCACCTCATGTCCGGACTGACAAAGGAAATAAGCCCTGAGGAGTACGCAGAGAAGGTAGAGAACAATACCATCACAGAAGTGCTCCACGATTACGACGTCAAGGCAGGAGATGTATTCTTCCTCCCTGCAGGACGCATCCACAGCATAGGCACAGGCTGCTTCATCGCAGAGATCCAGCAGACATCGAACATCACCTACCGTATCTATGACTTCGGACGTACCGGTCTCGACGGAAAGCCTCGCGAGCTTCACACTGAGCTCTCAAAGGCGGCTATCGACTACACAGTGCTTCCTGACTACAAGACAGCATACGAGCACAAGCCAAATCAGGAAAACGAAATCGTGGACTGCGAATACTTCACTACCTCGCTCTACGAAATCGACCAGCCCGTATCGAAGGACATGGAAGGACTCGACTCCTTCATGATTGTCATCTGCATGGAAGGCCAGGGCGAGCTGACTGACGACAAAGGCAATACAGTAAGCCTCCGTCAGGGCGAGACCGTCCTCCTCCCTGCATGCACAAAGGCCTTCACCCTTACCCCTGAAGGCAAGATGAAGGCCCTTACAAGCTATATACGATAATCAGTATATCGACTTTGCGATACCCATTTCCAGGCCACGGAGTTCTGCCAGACCGCGAAGGCGGCCGATGCAGCTGTAGCCTGGATTTGTTTTTTTCCTGAGGTCATCGACCATCTGATGGCCGTGGTCGGGACGCATAGGGATGGAGACTCCCCTCTTCTGCTGAAGCTCGAGGAAGGCCTTCATGACACCGTACATGTCCACATCGCCTTCCAGGTGGTTGGCTTCGTGGAAGTTTCCGTCCGCGTCACGCTGGGTGCTGCGCAGATGCACGAAGTTGATACGGTCCGCAAAACGTCTCATCATCGCAGCACAGTCGTTCGCGCTGCTCACTCCGAATGAGCCCGTACAGAGGCAGAGGCCGTTGCTTTCATTCGGCACCGCATCTATGATGGCCTGGAAATCCTCGGCTGTGCTCATGATGCGTGGAAGGCCGAGAATAGACATAGGAGGATCATCCGGATGTATCACCAGCTTTACGCCGGCCTCGTCTGCCACCGGGCAGATCTCACGGAGGAAATATATCAGATGCTCGCGAAGCTTCTCGGCAGAAACGTCCTTGTACCTGTCGAGTTCATGCTGGAACTGCTCAAGCGTAAAGCTCTCCTCCGAGCCGGGAAGTCCTGCAATCATGTTCCTGACCAGCAGATTCCTTTCCTCTTCCGTCATTGTCGCGAAGCGGGCTTCTGCGCGCGCCTTTTCTTCATCCGTATAATCAGCCTCCGCACCCGGGCGCTTGAGTAGGAAAAGGTCGAAGGCCACGAAAGCCGCCCTTTCGAAACGGAGTGCGCGGCTTCTGTCCGGGAGTTCGTATGCCAGATCGGTACGCGTCCAGTCGAGTACCGGCATGAAATTATATGTCACTATATTTACTCCGCAGGCGCCGAGATTGCGAAGGCTCTGCTTATAGTTGTCTATATATCGCTGATAATCACCCGTCTGCGTCTTGATATGCTCATGCACAGGCACGCTTTCCACCACCGACCATATCAGACCGGCATCCTCGATAATCGCCTTCCGGGCCATAATTTCCTCCACGGTCCACACTTCACCGTTAGGAATATGATGCAGGGCATTCACTATGCCTGTCGCGCCTGCCTGTCTGATATCCCAGAGGCTTACGGGATCATTGGGGCCGTACCAGCGCCATGTCTGTTCACAAAGTACCATAATTACATTGCATATGCGTTGAATCCACCGTCCACTATGGCTACAGTGCCAGTCACGAAGCTCGCTGCCTCGCTGATGAGGTACTGTATGGTTCCGCAGAGTTCTTCCGCACGACCCATACGTCCGAACGGAGTCTGACGGATGACATCCTGACCGCGCTGGGTATAGCTTCCGTCAGGATTGGTCAGCAGGCTGCGGTTCTGCTCGGTAAGGAAGAAGCCTGGAGCGATTGCATTGACTCTGATGCCCTCGCCGAACTTCCTGGCCACTTCCGTAGCCATATAAGCTGTGAAGTTGCTGATTCCGGCCTTTGCCGCAGCATAGCCGCAGACGCGGGTGAGCGGACGGAAGGCAGCCATACTCGAGAAATTGACGATGGCCCCCTTCTTCTGCTCCACCATAGGCTTGAGGAAGACCTGTGTAGGAAGAACGGTGCCCACGAGATTGAGATTGAGAACCTGCTGGAAGTCCTCGGTCTTGAGATCGAAGAATGTGCCGTCCGGGCCTATGGTGGCTCCAGGCATATTGCCTCCGGCTGCATTCAGCAGGGCATCCACGCGACCGTATGCGGCAAGTATATCCTCGAGATTCTTCTCCAGCTTCGCGCGGTCCATGACATCTGTAGTAAGGAACATAGCCTCGCCGCCCTTCGCCTTGATTTCAGCCACCTGGGCATTGCCTACCTCAGCCTTGCGTCCGAGAATGACTACCCTGGCACCCTCTTCCGCGAGATGTGCCGCTATTGCGCGTCCGAGAACGCCTGTACCTCCGGTGATCACAACCACCTTATCTCTTATATCAAACAAATTCATTGTTCTGTCTTATTAAAAGTTGAAAAATCTTTCTGCATTGCGGTAGCAGATATCCTCTATCATATCCTCTACGCGCTTCATCTCGCATACAGGTATGAGTCCGTCCTCGACGTCGCGTCCGACAAGGTCGCAGAGTATGCGACGGAAATATTCATGTCGCGGATACGACACGAAAGAACGCGAATCGGTAAGCATGCCTACGAAGCGGCTGAGGAGGCTCTGATTCGAAAGAGCGTCCATCTGCTTGCGCATGCCGTCTATCTGATCGTTGAACCACCAGCCCGAGCCGAACTGTATCTTGCCCGGAACGGAGCCGTCCTGGAAATTGCCGCACATTGCTGCAATCACGTGATTTTCAGCAGGATTGATATTATACAATATAGTCTTTGCAAGCTTATCATCCACATCCAGGGCATTGAGGAAACGGGCCAGCGCCTGTCCCGAATTCCAATCTCCTATAGTATCGAAGCCTGCATCCGGTCCCAGTTTCGCGAACATACGGGTGTTGACGTTGCGCATAGGTCCGAAATGGAACTGCTGCACCCAGGCCTTCGCATGGTTCATGCGGCAGAGGTCAAGAAGGATAGCAGTCTGGAGTTTCCTGACTCCCATCGCATCCAGTTCTGTTCCGCCGAGAACAGCAGAGAAGAGCTGAGCGGCCTCCTCACGTGTGCACTCCGCCCATGGGAACTCGCTCACACCATGGTCAGCGACCTTGCATCCCTCGGATGCGAAGAAATCATGTCTGAGCTGCAGAGCCTGGATCAAGGTATCATATGAACATATCTCCACTCCCGATACAGCAGAAAGCTGCGCAAGATAAGAGCGGTATGCGGCACTGTCGGCTACAGCCATGGCCTTGTCAGGCCTCCAGGTAGGAAGCACCTTTATTTCAAATCCGCTCTCGCGTATCGCCCTATGATATTCGAGAGAATCGACAGGATCGTCGGTAGTACATACCACCTTCACATCATAACGGCGCATCAGACCGCGTGCCGTCATGCCATCCTCCGCCAGCCTGGCATTGCATGCATCATAAATGCGGCGGGCAGACTCCGGATTGAGGGTCTCGGTAATGCCGAAAGCCGTCCTGAGTTCCAGATGGGTCCAGTGATACAGAGGGTTACGGAAGGTATACGGCACCGTCTCCGCCCATTTGAGGAACTTCTCCCAATCATCGGCACCACCGGTGATATAATGTTCCGCCACGCCGTTGGCACGCAGAGCACGCCATTTGTAATGGTCGCCACCCAGCCAGAGCTCGGTAATGGTCTTGAAACGGTAGTCCTCAGCTATCATCTTCGGAGAAAGATGGCAGTGATAATCTATTATGGGCATCTTCGACGCATGGTCATGATACAGATGCCTTGAAGTTTCGGTGGTGAGAAGGAAATTCTCATCCATGAATGGTCGCGCAGTACTCATGCTTATTCCTGTATTATAGGCTGATGCTTAGGTACGAGGGTCTTCATTATGCTCCATGCAAGCAGGTATGCGACAGCACAGTAGCAGAAGATGATCATATAGCCGGCAGGCTTGCCGCAGAAGCCCATGAAGGTAAAGGCCTGTCCCTGGGCGGCAGCGTAATCAAAGAGCATTCCGGCTCCTTTGTTGATGAAGAAGGCAGCGAGGCCTCCGGCCATGTTGCCTATTCCGGTAATCGTAGCGATGGTGGACTTAGGGAACATGTCGCCCACGGTCGAGAAGATATTAGCCGACCACGACTGATGTCCCGCACCCGCAAGACCGATGATGACAGCCGGGAACCATACCGACAGGTTCTGAAGCGGCTGGGCAAAGAGGGCAAGAAGCGGGAAGAAGGCGAAGATGAGCATAGCTCTCATACGGCCCGCATAAGGCTCCATTCCCTTGTTTTCAACGAAATACTTAGGCAGATATCCTCCTCCGAAGGAAACGACAGTCACAATCGTATAAAGCGAGAATACCAGAAGCTTTCCGGTAGTTGTCTGCATTGTGTATCCGCACTCCGAGAAGTATGCCGGTGCCCAGAAAAGCAGGAACCACCAGACGCCGTCAGTAAGGAACTTGCCGAAGAAGAAAGACCATGTCTGCCTGTATCTGAAGCACTTGAGGAACGGTATGGCCTTACCCTGCGCAGGCTTGACCTCCTCGACTGCGGCTGCATCATCCTGCTGTATGTACTCGAGCTCCGCCTGATTCACATGCTTGGAATCCTGCGGCTTGTCATACATGAATACCCAGAAGAACATCCATACGAAACCGAGAAGACCGATTATGACAAAGGCCATCTCCCATCCGAACCAGTCGGCAAGCACAGGTACGATCAGAGGCGCCGAAAGGGCTCCGATCGAGCTGCCGGCATTGAAAAGCGTGGTCGCAAGAGCTCTGTCCTTCCTAGGGAAGTATTCAGCTGTCGTCTTGATGGAGGCAGGGAAGTTGCCGCCCTCACCTAGGGCGAGAACCGCACGGCAGATAAGGAAGAGCCATACGCTTACGGTAGCGACAGCAGTTGCCGCAGCTGAGCCGGTCTCAAGAGCCTTGAGGGCCTCGACAGACTCTATACCTTCAATCTGCATGGTAAGCCATCCGCAACCTGCGTGGAGGCACGCTCCGGCCGACCATATTCCGATAGCCCAGAGAAAGCCCTTCTTGGTTCCCATCCAGTCAACGAAACGGCCAGCGAAGAGACAGCCGAAGGCATAGAAAAGGGAGAAGAAACCTGCAATCGTTCCGTAATCGGAATCCGTCCAATGCAGTTCGGGTGCTATATAATCCTTCCACGTAAGAGAAAGGACCTGTTTGTCGAGATAGTTGATTGTCGTCGCGCAGAAAAGCAGGACGCAGATCCACCATCTCCAGTTTGTCATCTGTTTTTTCATATTATCAGTCGAATATTATGATTTCCTGATATTCTCTATATACGCCAGCGCCTCCTGGCACTTCGCGGTCACATATGCCCAGTCAGCGGACTTGACCTTGTCAGCCGGGAATAGCTTCGAGCCCATACCGACGCAGAATACGCCAGCCTTGAACCAAGCCTTGAGGTTCTCCTCCGAAGGCTCTACTCCTCCCGTCACCATGATCTTAGACCATGGCATCGGAGCCATCAGCGACTTGACGAAAGCCGGCCCGAGCACGTCGCCCGGGAAGACCTTGCAAAGGTCGCAGCCAGCCTCCTGCGCATTACCGACCTCCGTAACCGTACCGCAGCCTGGCGAATACGGCACCATGCGACGGTTGCACAGCTTTGCCACCTCCGCGCTGAACATAGGGCCTACGATGAAGCATGCGCCCATCTGGATATAAAGCGCCGCCGTAGCCGGATCCACAATTGAACCAGCTCCGACAGCCATTTCAGGACACTCCACAGCCGAAAACTTTACCAGTTCCGCAAATACCTCATGGGCGAAGTCGCCTCTGTTCGTAAACTCGAAGGCACGTACGCCGCCGTCATAGCAGGCCTTCAGGACCATCTTCGCCACCTCTACATCCTTGCTGTAGAAAACCGGAACCATACCTGTCGCGCCCATCTTCGAGAGCACAGCCAGTTTATCGAATCTTGCCATAATAATGTTGTTATCTCTGTACACGTCCGCTGGCATCGCCTCCAGCCAGAGCCTCTACCTCTGCAGCGGACACCATATTGAAATCTCCGTCTATCGTATGCTTGAGGGCGGATGCAGCAACTGCAAACTCCAGTGCCTCGCCCTGGGATGGCTTGGTCAGAAGACCGTGGATAAGGCCGCCGGAGAACGAGTCACCTCCGCCAACGCGGTCAACTATAGGAAGGATATCGTATCTCCTGGACTCATAGAACTCCTTACCGTCATAAATCATGGCCTTCCAGCCGTTATGAGAGGCAGAGAATGACTCCCTGAGTGTAGATACGACATACTTGAAGCCGAACTCATCAGCCATGGCCTTGAAGATGCCCTTGTAGCCCTCGGCATCTGTCCTGCCGCCTTCCACATCTGCATCAGGCTTGAAGCCGAGACACAGCTCCGCATCTTCTTCATTGCCTATGCATACATCCACATACTGCATCAGAGGACGCATCACAGACTGGGCCTTCTCCTTGGTCCAGAGCTTCTTACGGAAATTCAGGTCAACCGACACGGTCACTCCATGACGTTTTGCAGCCTCGCAGGCAAGCCTTGTAAGCTCGGCCGCCCTGTCAGAAATCGCAGGAGTGATGCCTGACCAATGGAACCAGTCCGCACCTTCCATGACAGCATCGAAATCGAAGTCCTCAGGCAGAGCCTCCGCTATGGCGGAACCGGCTCTGTCATAGATGACCTTGCTCGGACGCATGGCCGCACCGCTTTCAAGGAAATAGATTCCGACTCTCGAGCCTCCGCGGGCGATGAAATCAGTACGCACTCCGAACCTGCGGAGCGAATTGACAGCCGACTGTCCTATTTCATGAGCTGGCAGCTTGGTGACAAAGTAAGCCTCATGTCCATAATTGGCGCAGCTTACCGCAACGTTAGCTTCTCCGCCTCCGTAAACTACGTCGAAAGAGTCGGTCTGCACAAAACGGGAATGCCCGGGCGTAGATAGCCTGAGCATTATTTCCCCTAATGTAACTATTTTTGCCATAAACGTTTAGAGCTGATAAAACTCTTCCCAACCCTTGCGAGGTATGCCTCTTCTGAGAAGCAGGTTGGCAACTGGACTGTTGATGAACTGCTTGGTCTCAGGATCGAATTTGAGACGGGCATTGAGCTGCTGCGCGATTACGCCGAGGCAGAACACCTGACTGAGAGGACCTGCCACGCTGAACGGCGAACGAGGCTTCTCTACTCCCTGACATGAAAGGAGGAAGTTCGCGAAGTGGTCTGAAGGGCTCTGAGGAACTTCAGGAAGCTTTGACTCCCACTCCTTTGCCTTGCTCTCAGGAATGATCGAGAGAGTCGAGCCGTGTGAACCGCCCTTGAATGTAAGCTCGTCAGAATAAATGATCTTTCCAGGATTGAGCTTGGCCGGCTGGATCTTGCCACCCGCTACCGTAGGGATGTTCGGATCAAGTTCCACGTTGCCGTATCCCTCCGGTACAGGCGGGATGTTATCGAGACCGTCATACCATGTGATATCTACAGGAGGCATGTCTCCACGTGCAGGGAACTTGAATTCTATAGTCGATGAGTAAGGGTAGAAGAACGGATTGTGTCCCTCTGCACGAAGCATATTGATCTCGGTAGGAAGACCGAGCTCGAGGAATTCGTGCACTGTATCAATGAGGTGGGCACCCCAGTCGCCGAGGGCTCCCATTCCGAAGTCATACCAGCAGCGCCACTGACCGTTCACATAATCCTTATTGTATTTGTGGTACATCTCTCCGCAGAGCCATGAATCCCAGTCGAGGGTCGCCGGAACCGGCTCCTCAGGGAAGAATGACTGAAGATTGCAGTCCCATCCGTGCCAGCGGCGGGAGTTGTTCATATGCGCTGTGACAGCACGTACGTTCTTGATGATGCCCGCTTCCTTCCATGCCTTGAACTGGAAGTAATTGCCCTCCGAGTGGCCCTGGTTACCCATCTGTGTAACTACGCCGTACTTCTTCTCGGCCTCCATCATGAGCTCGCACTCATAGAAGGTGTGGGCCATAGGCTTCTCCACGTACACATTGATGCCGAGTGACATCGCGAGCATACAGATAGGGAAATGGCTGTGGTCAGGAGTGCCGACGCTGACAGCATCGATCTTGTCCCCCATCTCCGCGAACATCTTGCGGAAGTCCTGATAGCGTGGAACGTCCGGATGTCTCTCTATGGTCTCGAGTGTATGCTCCGCACCCATATTGATGTCGCACAATGCAACTATATCGCAAAGCTCTGTAGCTTCGAACTTCTTTATGATCTCACCTCCGCGGAATCCTATACCTACGCATGCCAGTCTTACCTTTTCGCCCGGCTTCACCTTGCGCGGAGTAACCTTCTTCTTGCCTGTCGAGCATGATGTTGCCGCCAATGTCGGCATTGCAGCAGCTGCTGTTATCACAGTCATCTGCTTGAGGAAGTCTCTTCTGTTCGATTTCATATTATGTGGTTTTTATTTTCTGATATTACGGGAGAACCTTGATCTTGATGTTCTTGAACCATACCTCATCGCCATGGTCCTGAAGGAGGATGTGGCCTTCCTCCGCTGTACCGAAGCCCGGCCATACCTTGTACTTGCTGTAGTTGACGAGGGCGTCCCACATCTGCGTATTGCGCTCATATTCAAGCACCTTCACATGATTGAGCCAGTGCTCCACATGATTGCCGTTAACCTTGATAGTCGCTGTATTGAAGAAGCCGCCGCGGAAGCCCTTGTCCACAGGTGCAGGGATAAGGTCATAAAGGGAAGCAAGCTTTCTGTTTCCGTTGACTCCAAGGTTGGCGTCCGGATGCTTGGCATCGTCAAGAATCTGGAATTCGCAGCCTATTGACGAACCCTCGCCCTTATTGAGCTCTGTATCGACGAAGTACTTGATGCCGCTGTTCGCACCTGAAGTAATCTTGAAATCTACCTTGAGCTCGAAATTACGATATTTTGCAACAGTAACGATGTCGCCGCCATTGGTTGACTCTCCGCCGTCTCCCTTCTTCACCTTGAGGATTCCGTCTTCGATCACCCAACCCTTTTCAGGGAAGCCTGCGAGCTTCGCGCCTCTCCAGCCCTCTGTAGTCTTTCCGTCCCAGAGCAGCTGCCAGCCTTCTGCTATTTCCTTCTCTGTAAGTTTGTTGTTCAGGCGTGTAACCTCCGCCGCGCTTGCCTCCGGAGCCCACATCTCGTCCTCGAGATTCTGTGTGCAGAGGCGTATGTTCTTCCAGCAGATCTGCTTGCCGAGCTGCTCGTCGTTGTAGATTGCATGTACCTGGAGGGCGATGAAGCCATGCGATGCCCTCTCGTCCACGAGGTTGGCGCATGGTACGCCGTTGAGCCATGTGCGGATACGGTTGCCTACAGCCTCGATGCGTGCGTGATTCCACTCGCCGTTTCTGAATGCCGCCTTCGACGCACGGTCTTCGATGGTATAGAGCCATCCGTCGCGGGACTCATCATAAATACCGGCAGACCATGCACGAGGAGAAGGGTCGATCTCGAACTGATAGCCATGCACACGGCCATCCTTGTACTCAGGAATGCTTGCAGAACGGAACTGTACTCCCGAGTTGAGAGCGTCATCGACCTTGAAGTCGAACTCAAGGATAAAGTCAGAGAGGTCCTCGTTGAATGCAAGGAAGGTATTAGGAGTGTCGTACTTTGTGGTACCTATGATCACCCCGTCCTTTACAACGTACTCGGCATTGCCGTTGATGCGCTTCCATCCCTTGAGGTTCTTGCCGTTGAAGATTTCACGCCAGTTATCCTGCGCGAAGCCGCTTACTGCCACAAGGGTCAGAAGGGCAGAAATCATGATTCTTTTCATTTCAGTGTTATTTGTTTAATTCTATACTATAAGTCTGTCAAATGCCTTTTCATGAAGGAAATATACTGCTGCCAGTCGAAGGCAAGGATATTATGTTTGCCGCTACGGATATGGTATCCTATCCTGCCGTCTCCGTCCGAAACATCTGGAGCCGGCATACCGTCATCAAGGCCCTGCATGCCGAAAAGGGCATATACGGGCTCTGCAGCCTTTGCTGCGAGCCACTCTCCCTTAGGGTCAGCCCACAGGTCCTCGGTCGCGCTGGCCACATATACGGGACGCGGAGCCGCCAGCGCTATGAGCCAATGCTGGTCTGCAGGGAAGGCCTCCTCCCTACCCTTGTATTTATCGAACTCTCTTGTAAACCAATGCGGAAAACTTGTATCGATCACAGCGAAGGTCTCGCCGAATTTCCTGCGCGAGATGGCAGCGCCGCAGCAGCCTGAATCGTTCGAAATGACCATATCGAAGCGCAGGTCGTTCGCCCCTGCCCAAAGCGCGGTCTTTCCCAGACGCGAATGGCCTATGACCGCAAGTCTGTCTGTATCATACGCCTCGTCTGTCTCGAGATAATCGACGATACGGCTCAGGCCCCAGGCCCATGCGGAAATCGCTCCCCAATCGCCGTCCTTATTGTACCATGAGCGCACGCCACCGTCGCGGCATACGCCTTCCGCCTCAGCAAGCTTGCTGTCCTTTCCGTCCGGCTCGATGGAGTCCCTCCACGCCGTAGCCACACCCATTCCGGCCTTGAGCACAAGTTCATACGGCCAGCGGAAGTCGGCACGCTCATCCAGCGTCGCATCATTGCCCTTGAAATTCAGACCTACGAACATAGGGACAGGACCGGCGGCATCCTTAGGGAGATGGATGAGCACATCGAACCAATGCGCCTGGTCCGCGTCGAGATAGATTCTCACCACCTTGCGCAGGCCCAGACCGGCATATACGGTCTCTTCGCTGATTGTACTGAAATGCAGTCCTTCCGGACGGGCTGGCATATGGCCATACATTTCCTGCGCAAAGACTTCCAGAACCTGCGGGCGACGTTTCTTCTCCCATTGACGGGCATTCCTTACTTCCCTGCCGTCATCGAACTGCAGAGGATCGGGAAGTTCATACGCAGGAACCTTTGCTTCATCGTAATTTGTCTCGCGCTTCTGAGCGTGGAGAGAACAAGAAAAGAGCAGTATCGCAAGCAATACCGTCATCAGGCTTATGGTTATCTTTCTCATGTGGTCAAGCGCTTACTTGCAGCAGACTGCAACTCCTACAAAAATACAGATTTCCGATGAGAAATACAACAGACAAAAAAAACGGCTTCAAACCGTTCCAAGACGATTTGAAGCCGAATTTCAGAAACGATATCTACTAATATCCAGGGTTCTGCGCCTACTTGAGTCCGCGTGCGCGGAGGAGAGCTGCAGGATCAGGATCTGCGCCACGGAAGCGGCGGTAGAGGTCCATAGGCTCATCGCTGCCTCCCATTTCGAGAACATTGCGACGGAATGACATCGAAGTCTCGGTATCGAAGATTCCCTTCTCCTTGAAGAGTTCGAAAGCATCCTTATCGAGCACCTCAGCCCAGAGATAGCTGTAATAGCCGGCGCTGTATCCGCCGCTGAAGATATGTGCGAAATATGTAGAGCGGTAACGCGG
>JAEIGA010005998.1_pt1 | contig 18492 bp, 19 predicted proteins | sample 9270691 | NCBI WGS metagenome assembly JAEIGA01 (sample SAMN17057246, study PRJNA624740) | gut metagenome | biome: biome; isolation source: fecal sample | host: Bos grunniens | place: China: Xizang | collected 2019
ATGTACAACGAGCCTATCCTGGCGTTGATCGATGAGCCTGCTGAGTCTTCGGAAAATTTAACCTGGACTCAGAGTTGGTAACTTCCTCTGCGTCCGTCGAAGGGGACGGGTCATCCGTCCCCTTTTCCAAAAGTTACACCCATACGTTTTATGAAGTTTTCCCATTTTACCTTTCCATAGGTATGACTCCAGAGCAGTATTGGGACGGAGATCCTGCACTGGCTCACTATTATCGCAAGGCCGAAGAAATGAGGCAGAAGCGTAAAAATGAGGAGTTATGGCTGCAAGGTATGTATATCTACGAAGCATTATGCGATGTTGCCCCCGTATTACATGCTTTTGCAAAGCGTGGTACAAAACCCGTTCCGTACACCGATCATCCTTATTCTATTACGAACAAGGACCGTGAGGCGGAGAAGGAGCGGAAGGTCAAGCGGGAGCAGGAGAAAGCAAAGCAATATATGCTGGGTAAGATGGCGAAAATTAATAAACGTTTCGAATCTAAATAAGAGAGGATGTGAGTATTATGGCTGATGTTGAATCTTTGGAATTACAAATTACTGGTGATGCCCGAAGTGCAGAACAGAGCATTAACTCACTTATTAACACTCTCGAGAGGTTGAACAAAGCGACAGCCGGCGGATGTGGTCTGGGTGCAGTCGCAAACGGTATGAACAAGGTTGGTTCTGCCGGTTCTCGCACTGCTTCGGCAAACAATAAGAGTGCGACATCCTTTGCTAATTTGGCCGCGAAGGTTACCATTGCATATCAAGCTTTGAGCAAAGTTGGTAACGTCATCGCTTCCTGGATGAATGAATCCAATAAGTATACTGAAAACGTGAATTTGTTTTCGGTAGCTATGGGTGAGTATGCTGAATCCGCAATGCAGTATGCCAATAAGGTTAGCGACATAATGGGTATCGATCCGTCTGACTGGATTCGCAGTCAAGGTGTGTTTATGGCACTTGCCAAAGGTTTCGGTATCGCTGGTGACAGAGCAGCTATCATGTCTCAGCAGTTGACTCAGTTGGGATATGATCTAGCTTCCTTCTATAACCTTGAGGGTGGCGTAGAAGAGGCCATGCAGAAGGTAAAGTCTGGTTTTGCAGGAGAACTGGAACCTTTACGTAACCTCGGTTACGATCTATCTCAGGCTAAACTGGAGGCTATTGCTCTAAGCCTCGGTATTGACAAGAGTGTGAGCAGTATGACCCAGGCCGAGAAGGCAAGTCTTCGATACTACGCTATCATGACGCAGGTAACATGGGTACAGGGAGACATGGCTCGTACTCTGCGAGAACCTGCAAACCAGCTGCGAGTACTGCAAGCGCAGGTGACACAGGCCGCAAGAGCATTTGGTAATCTGTTTATCCCGATTCTTAATGCGGTTCTCCCGGTTGCAATTGCCGTGGTAAAGGTGATTACGATGCTGGCGCAGGCGATTGCCTCTCTGTTTGGCATTGAACTGGAAGTGGATTTCTCCAAGTCCAGTGCTGGCCTGTCCGATATGGGTGCTTCTGCAGCGGACACGTCAGATGGTCTTGGTGGAGCCGCTGCTAACGCTAAGAAGTTGAGAAAGATCCTTCTCGGTATCGACGAGTTGAACGTTCTACCTGACGCTTCCAGCGGAGGTGGTGGAGCCGGTGGAGCCGGTGGAGCAGGTGGTGGAGGTGGATTCGATTTTGAACTCCCCACTTATAACTTCCTCGATGAGGCTACCAATCAGCGGATCAATGAGATCACTGAGAAGATCAAAGAGTGGCTCGGTTTAAACAAAGAAATTGACAGTTGGGCAGATCTTCTCAAAACGAGACTGGGTGCGATCCTCATTACAGTAGGTTTGATTGGTCTTGGATTTGCATCCTGGAAGATTGCTACTGCGCTCATCGGTATTGGAAACATGCTGAAGGTTCTCGAGAAAATAAAGGCTCTTGCTCCCGTCGCGAAGCTAGCGTCTTCTATATTCTTAACCATAGCAGGAGCGGTCACGCTCGCTGTTAGTGCCTTCGATGCATTCAAGAACGGTGTTGACTGGGGAAACCTGCTCGGCATGCTGGGTGGTATGGGGCTAATTGTCGGTGGCCTCGCGATCACGATGGGTGCTACGGGCGCGGCAATCGGCCTGTTAGTAGGCGGTATCGCCCTCTTAGTCACCGGTATTGCCGATGCTGTGAACGGTAGCAAATCTCTCGAAACAGCTTTGGCAGTTATCACAGGTATCGTTGCTATAGGTGGTGCAATTGCAATCTTGATCGGTGGTTGGATTCCGTTGCTGGTTGCCGGTATTGCCACGGCGGTTGCGATGGTTGTGATGTACTGGGACGAAATTGTAGCATGGGTTTCTAACGCGGTGACCGTTATCGGGCAGTTCTTCGTGGATCTGTGGGCCGGTGTTGTGAACGTGTGGAATGATGTAGCAACCTGGTTCGACACTAAGGTTATTCAGCCTATTGTAGGTTTCTTTGTTGGCTTGTGGGACGAGATTTCCACAACCGCATCTGATTGTTGGGACGCAATTGTCGGATTCTTCACACCTGCCTTCACCTGGTTCAGTCAGTTGTTCGACAGTATCCGTCAGACCATTTCCGATGTCTTCTACAACATCGGTGTGATTGCTTCTGGTTGCTGGACCATTATCCAGACAGCGTGGGGGATCGCATCTACGTGGTTTAATACGAAAATCGTCCAGCCCGTGGGCACGTTCTTCAACAACCTCTGGAACGGCATTCAGACCGCCGCGATTACGGCGTGGGATGGTATTAAGTCCGTGTACACTACGATTTCGAACTGGTTCAACACCACCATTATTCAGCCGGTAAGCACCTTCTTCTCCAATTTGTGGGGCGGTTTCATTAGCGGTGCGAAGACTGCGTGGGAAGGTGTGAAGCAGGTGTTCGGTTCTGTGGCGACATTCTTCCACGATACTTTCCAGAAAGCATGGTCCGGTATTGTAAAGGTGTTCTCTGTTGCTGGTGAAATTTTCGTAGATATCAAGAACGGTATCGTCTCTGCTTTCAAGAAGGTCGTGAACGGAATTATCGGTGGCCTGAACAAGGTTGTGAGTGTTCCTTTCAAGGGAATCAACACCGCTTTGTCTACGATCAGAAATATCAGCATTCTGGGATTGACTCCGTTCTCCGGTCTGAAGAGTATTTCGGTTCCTTCGATTCCGTTGCTTGCCGCCGGCGGTATGGTTGACACCGGTCAGATGTTCGTGGCACGAGAGGCGGGCCCTGAGTTGGTCGGTACTATCGGCGGCAGAACCGCTGTTGCGAACAACGATCAGATTGTGGAATCTGTTTCTCAGGGTGTTTACAGAGCATTCAGTCAGGCAATGGCTGAGTCTGGTAGCAACCAGGTTGTCGAGGCGAAGGTCAATGATAAGGTGCTGTTTGAAGTGATCGTAGGTCGCAACAGACAGGAAACAATGAGAACGGGTCGTAGCCCGTTGCTGGGAGGTGTGTAAAGATGGCTAAATTGGATACCACCGGAGCATGGAAGGTCAATGACAGTCCTCTTTACGTCCCTTCCGCCGGCATCCAGGTGAGTCATACCAACTTGGCAGGATCCTCCTCTGGTCGAACAGAAGATGGTATCATGCACATCGACTGGATCAGACGGGATATCCGCAAGGTTCATTTGCAGTGGAAGGTTCTGACCGGAACCGAACTGGAGTACATTTTAGGTCTGATGCAAGGTAAGGAATTTACCCTTACCTTCAAAGACCGAGGACGGATTCAGACCATGCAAGCATATTCAGGCGAGAGTTCCTATGTGTACTACAGTGCTGCTTTGGGTGAGGATATTTATACCGATGTAAGCATCAATGCTATCGAGATGTGAAAGGAGGGGTCGATAAATGTTACGGAACAAGCTAGTGCGGAGTGATGGAAGCGTTATCGACTCCTCTGTTATTATTTCGTGCGAGTTTACGGAGGAAGTCAATAGCAGTGAGAACCTCACAGTAGGCAATGTTACGGCATCTGAACTTACTGTGGAGATGCTATCTACCCGTACTGTTCAGCAGGGCGAGGTTCTTACCTATTACATCATCGAGGATGGTGTAGAAACTAAAATCGGTGTATTTAATGCGGAGAAGCCTACGATGGTTACCCGAACTAGTATGCGATTCTCTGCTTACGATAACATCGTAAAAACTGAAAAAATCTTTTCTGATTGGCTGCGAGAAAATCAAAGTCTATTCCCTATGACACTGTTCGCATTGGTGCAATATGCTTGCTCCTATTGCGGTGTGGCATTCACTACCACGGATTTCCCTAATTCGGATTTGTCCGTGGATGCCTTCTACGCCGACAACCTTACTTGTAGACAAGTTTTAGGGTGGGCGAGTGCAATTGCGGGTAGATTCGTCCGAGCGAATGCGAAGGGTGAACTGGAGTTCAGTTGGTACAAAGATGCTACTAATATCAACATTCAGCCCAGTAAAGAAGAGTCTCAAAGTACACTTTTGCTCAACGATGACGGAGAAGGCAATATCACCATCGTATCGGATGATATCGAACTCACTGACGATGGTGATGGTAATGTAGCAATCAATACCAGCAATCTTAGGGTGATGACTACTGAAAATAGTGTCACCTTGGCGGCGGTGGCGAGGTCGTTCCCGTATTTCCGAGATGCCTTGTCATATGAGAATTACACTACGGATGTCATTGAGCGAGTGCTAATCAACCATTCCGAGGATGATGTGGGGACGATTTACCCTGCGGAAGGAGAAGGTAATTGCTTCACGATATCTCAGAATATGATTCTAGGGATGTTGGATTCGACCAATCTGATGCAAATAGCATCTACTTTGTACACACAGCTGAAGGAAATCTCCTATGTACCATTTTCTGTTACCATACCGAGAACAATAGGTGTTCGTGCTGGTGACATCATCAACATAACTAAGTCCGATGGTGAGTCCTTTGTGACGTATGTCATGAAGGTAGGGGTATCGGCAAATGGTACTACCTTGACCGCTACTGGTGATAAGTCTTACGGAACCAATGCGGCGGTGTCCTCCGAGAAGTACTCCAATCTAACTGGTAAGATACTTGCTATTTCCAAGACCATCGAGGGTCTTACCATCGAAAACAAGGACTTGGCGGGTAAGATTAGTACTCTGCAAGTAACTACTGATGAGTTCAAAACCCATGTAGGAAATACTTATGTGACCGAAGATGAGTTCGGTACATATCAAAATAGTGTATCCACCCAGTTTTCTCAGACGGCAGAAAATTTTGAGATGTCCTTCGGTCAAACTACGGAAGCACTTAAAGGCGATATCAAGGATTTACAGGACAAGCAGAGCGAGAGTACAAGTTACATTCGCTTTGAAGACGGTAATATTATCCTTGGACGGTCTGACAGTGATATTATTCTGATTCAAAAGAATGACCGAATTTCGTTTGTGCGAAATGTTACGGATCGACCTGAGGTTGCGTGGTTTGCAGATGACATTCTTCATGTTACCGAAGGTGAATTCACGGTGCAGTTGGGAATCGGTAAATTCGCTTTCCGACCGGGTGCGAACGGTAATCTAAGTTTTAAGAAGGTGGTGAAGTAAGTGATTTCGTTAGGTTCAATCGTATGGGGTACTGCCCCTAAGATTCCGATAGCTTTTGCATATGAGAAACAACGCTCTGGTGCAAATATGCAGTATCGTGTGCAAGTCACTATTTCTCCCATTACCGGCAACAGTTATTTTGGATATCCCATCTATATGGGTTTGACAATCGATGGATCGGATGTAGGTAGTGTTACGATCAAGACCGCATCACCGAAACAATGGTCGAGTGCGATTACTTACACCTCAGTATGGTACACGATTGACAACAAAACCAGTGGAACTACTGCGGTATCGTTTAAGATGTACTCTGGCTCTGGCTCTACCAGAAATGACACCTATTCTTATTCGATGGCGGTAGACCCCGCCACCTCCAAGGTAAGCGCACCTAACGGAACACTTTCCACTTCGTTGCCTCTTACGGTGACACGATACAATACTGGATTTACTCATACCATCACATATAAGTGCGGTACGGTATCGGGTACGGTGGTTACTAAGTCCTCGGCAACCACAGTTGCTTGGGATAACACCAACGGTAATGTTTCAGCCCTTGCCGCTCAAAATACAGTAGGTTTGTCGGTAAATGTTACATTTACCATCACCACCTATAGTGGTACGTCCGTCATCGGTATAGAGAGTACTACGGTCAGTATGGCTGCACCGGCAGATGCGAAACCGAGTGTTGCACTAAAGGTAGAAGATGCCACTGGTTATCTCGCCAAATATGGGGCGTATGTGCAAGGCAAGAGTAAACTGAAGATTACCGCCACTCCCGCGTTGGCGTACAGTTCCCCAATCAAAACCTATGTGATTACGGCTGATGGTAAGACATATAACACTACTCCTGTTACCACAGACGTGATACAAGGCAAGGACACGCTCACTGTAACAGCGAAGGTAACGGATGCCCGTAGCCAGCCTAGTGAGGTAGCTAGTACTGACATAACAGTATTAGCGTATTCGAAGCCGTCTGTTACTGCAATCGCATATCGATGTAATTCTAGCGGCGAGGCTGATGTGGAAGGCTCTTACATGAGAGTTGGGTTTACGTCTACCATCGCAAGTCTGAACGGCAAGAATAGTGCTACATACTCCATCACTTACTCGGGGGCGAGTACTCCCATTGCCGGCACTGGTACATCATATACTTCCGACCCCATTGAGTGTGATGTATCTCAAGTCTGGACGGTAGAAGTCACGGTATCTGATGATTTTGACCACTCCACCAAGTCTGCTGTGATTCCAATCGCATTTACCTTGATGGATTTCTATCACACTGGTATGGGAGTGTCACTCGGAAAGGTTGCTACTCGCAATGGCTTTGATTGCGCTATGGATGCATACTTCACAGGTAATGTTACGGTGGGCAATCGTCTGCTGATTGATACGATTTATCCAGTTGGTAGCATTTATATGAGTACAAACAATGTGAGTCCCCAGACATTCTTTGGTGGAACCTGGGAGAGAATCACGGATAGATTCCTCCTTGCGGCGGGTGACAGTAACGATGCCGGTAGTACGGGCGGCTCTGCTACGAATACCCACTACCATTTCCAAACTAGTGGTTGTGATGGTAAGGTATCGTATATAACCATGGCGGGTAGATCCCCAGACACCAGAGTGGTTGCTGGTGTAGCTGGTACACACTTCGATACGGCGGGGTTCTATGGCGATTCTAGACAGGTGCGAGAGGATTCCACATACAATCAGACCATTGATATTATGCCTCCGTATTTAGCGGTGTATATGTGGAAGCGAACAGCGTAAAAGGAGTGATAAGCATGAGTATATTGAAGACACTCACTATCAATGGTACAACTTACACAGTTACCCAAGTTGTACCTAAATCGAGTGTGACACTGTTAGCTGACCGTTGGGTTAGTGACGTGAATGGTTATTCCCAGGTCGTGGAGATTCATGGTGTGATTCCTACCTCCAAGGTGAACCTTCAGCCCACCAAAGAGCAGCTTGACGAATTTCATAATAAGATCCTCGCCTTTGTTGCAAAAAATGAGAATGGTACGGTTACCGTCTACTCCATAAGTGACAAGCCGAATGGTGACCATACTATTCAGGTTACTTTGGAAGAAGTGGATGAGGCAGGAACGATTTGGGGTAATACAGTTGGTACAACGATGCCCGTAGCGAATTTGCAACAGGATGATCCAACTCAAGCGGATTATGTTGCGGGTAAAGAAAAATTCTTGGACGAGGTCGTTACAGCGGTAAACGAGAAGGTGAGACCAGTAAAGACCGTCAACGGCATTGCCCCGGATGAGAACGGCAATGTTGTGGTGGAAGTCACGGAAGGGGATGGGGGGTCTGGTACACCCGGTGCAGATGGTTTTTCCCCTGTTGCCAATGTAACCCAGACCTCAAGTGGTGCAGTTATCTCCATCACCGACAAATCTGGTACGACCACCGCCACGGTAACCAACGGCAATGATGGTGCTGACGGCAACGATGGTGCTGACGGCGTATCTCCTGCCGTTACCGTTACGGGAATAACTGGCGGTCACAGGATCACCATTATCGATGCCAACGGTACAAAGACATTCGATGTGATGAACGGTGCTGACGGGCATGACGGCGAAAACGGTCAAGATGGTACCAACGGTCAAGATGGCAAAAACGGTTCGGACGGTCGAGGGATAAAGTCTGTAGTCCGCAGTAGCGGAAACGGTGCGGCAGGAACGACGGACACTTTTACCATTACTTATACCGACAATACCACAAGTACGTTTAGCGTGTATAACGGCAAAGACGGTGCAGACGGCAATGACGGTACAAATGGTAAGGACGGCGCAGATGGCGAAGATGGTGTCGGAATTGCATCTATCAAGCAAACCACCACTTCTACAGCAGATGGTGGTAACAATGTTTTCACCGTCACGCTGACCAACGGAACAACTGCCACCTTTACCGTGAAGAACGGTAGCAAGGGTAGCACTGGCAGTGCGGGTGCGGATGGTACATCTGTAACGGTGAAGTCCGTCAGCGAAAGCACCGCAGACGGCGGTAGCAATGTCGTAACATTCAGCGATGGGACTACCCTAACCGTACAAAACGGTTCTAAGGGCAGTGATGGCGAAGACGGCACCCCCGGTACTGATGGTCACACTCCTATCCGTGGTGTTGACTACTGGACGGCAGAGGATATCGCCGCCATGAAAGCCGAAAATGAGGCGTATATTGCCACCGAGCTTGCCAAGCGGGGGCAACTTGAACCTCTGTTTGCACAGACCATCGAAGCCATGACCGACACCACAAAGTTGTATGTATATGATGGTTATATCTATGCGTATATGTATGCCGAGGTTGAGGTTGGTGGATATACAAATGTGGTAGGCACATCGAAAGACGGTTTTCAAACTGGTTATAGAATGAAGGCTGTGTCTGCTGCGCCTACTACAACAAGTGAATCAGGGGCGTTTGTAAGTAATGCCTTTTCGTGCAAACAGGGCGATATTCTGCGGATCAAAGGTGTCCGCAAGAGTAACACGAACACTGCAACAGCGCCCCTGTTTATGGTTGTCCCTGTGGATAGTTCAGGGGAGGTTGTTTCCAATCACGGTTTCTGTCTTGTAGAGCCGCTTTATAATTCAACGCAATCACTTTTTGCCACTTGGAAACAGGCGTGGAATGCTGTCGAAACTGCGGACGATGGCACTATTACTTGGACATACGCAATCAACAACGCAGGCGAACAAAAGGCGGGCATGAACCTGTCCGAAGCCACCACTGCGGTCAGACTTGCAGGTGTGGCAACGAATGGCGTTGAAAATGTTATCGTTACCGTCAACGAAGAAATCATTGAACCTACTGTTGTGAAGGAGTACGCATGGACGAATACGGGACACGCTTTTGTTCCTGCGGATTACGAAGAACGCATTGTCGAACTTGAGGGATTTGCAGAAGAAGTCAATCAGACTATTGCAGATCACGAAGAACGCATTGCCGCCCTTGATGATGATGTATCCGACATCAAAGAAGCACTGTCATTTGATGGGCTTTTGAATTATGGCATATTCGATTATGCATATATCAAAAGCGGTGAGCTGATTGCTAATGCATTGAATGTGACAGGCAACCAACATGGACATTACACAGGCGTGAAGATGGAAAGCAATGTTAAACGGATCATGTGCAAAGCTAAATTATCTGCTAATTCGTCTGTGGTACTCATTTCAACCAAACTTGGCAGTTCGGTTATTGCGAACATTACAAGAGGATCAATCCACCTTATTTTTAGCACGAGTGGATGTGCCGTCGGCATTTATGATAGCGGTGCAGGTTCGCTGCGAAATGTTGTTCAGTATTCTTGCTCAACGGCAGAAAATACCGAGGTGTCTTTTGGTTATGCCGTTGATGAAGCCACGAATACCATGACTGTGTATTTGCCCGATGGAACGACCAAAACGCTGACGGATACTGCTTTGAGTACAGTAAACGGACAGTACGCCATTTGGGAGCATTTCTGCGGTAATGATAGTGCTGGATTTGCGTGTTGTCGCATTACAAAACTTTGGTGCGAAGATGTGGATGGCAACATCCTCGACGATGACCTTAAACGCTTGGACGGCGCAATCGGTGTCGCACCAACAGGACAGACTTACAGACAGTTCAGAACAGGTCATCAGACCAGCAGAGACTTCCAGTAAGGTAACAACTCACGGCGCAGAAGTCTATATCAACTATCTGCTGATGTATATGGGCTGTTACGATCAAAAAGACAAGAAGCAGTATTTTGTAGGATAAACCAAAAGCACCGCCCCGAAGGGCGGTGCTTGAGGGGATAGAAGTTATGTGTATTAAAGGGGAGGTGAGATCAATGTGGATTACATGGGACACTATCATTACCGCAGGTGCCGTGGTGGGAGCGATTGTATCTATGCTACTGATCGTGCTGAAGGTACATAAGTGGTATCTTCGCCAGCAGGCACAGGATGCCGAGATCCAAAAACTCCGTGAACATCATGAGAAAGACCTTGACCGTGTCAAAAATGAAAACAAGTTGATCTGCGAGGGGTTGTCTGCTTGTCTGGACGGTCTTTCGCAGTTAGGTGCAAATCACACCGTTCCAATCGTCAAGAAAAAACTGGACGATCATCTAAACGAAGAAGCTCATCATTGAGCGAAGGGGTGATGTTTATGAAATGCTATGCAAATGCGGTCATTCAGATCGCACTGGGCGAGGTAGGCTACCTTGAAAAGAAGTCCAACTCCAACCTTGATGGTAAAACGGCAAATGCCGGAAGCAACAACTGGACGAAGTATGCAAGAGACCTTGCTAAGATCAAAGACTTCTACAACGGTAGCAAGAACGGCTACGCATGGTGCGATGTCTTCGTGGACTGGTGCTTCGTGCAGGCGTTCGGCGCGAACGATGCGAAGCGACTACTGTGTCAGACCGGGCTTTTGGGGGCTGGCTGTAAGTATTCGCTAAACTACTACAAATCCCAGGGACAAGCTACCACTACTCCTATGGTCGGCGATCAGATTTTCTTCAAAACCAAATCTGGAGATATCACCCATACAGGGCTGGTGTATGATGTGGATGCCAAGTACGTCTATACCGTAGAAGGCAATACTTCGTCCGCATCCGGCGTTGTCGCTAATGGTGGCAGTGTCGCTAAGAAGAAGTACAAGCTGGGCTATCAATACATAGCGGGCTACGGTCACCCGGCATACGATACCGAAGTGAAATCCTATCCGAAGGTTTCTGTTCTGGACTTCCAGAAGGCGGCGATTGCCGATGGCTTTAAGTTCCATAAATACGGTGCAGACGGCGAGTGGGGTAGCGAGTGCGAGTCTGTAGCCAAGAAAGCAATCGTAAAAAAGAGACTCATATACACCAACAAAAACCTCACCAAACTGGTTCAGCGTGTCGTGGGGGTAAAGGTGGACGGTCTCTGCGGCAATGCCACCAAGACGGCTATTATCAATTATCAAAAATCTATGGGGCTGACCGCTGACGGAGAAGTCGGTATCAGCACTTGGAAGAAGATTTTGGGGGTGACCTAAATGAAGGAAAAGTTTGCAAAACTCATTGACGTGAAGTCTATCATGACTCTGCTGCTGACGATTATCTTTTGCATCCTCTCCGTGACGGGCGTAATTTCCGGGGAGCAGTTCCTCACCATCTTTACGGTGGTGGTCAGCTTCTACTTCGGTACGCAGTACGAGAAGAAGGCATCGACTACTAAGACGGTAGAAGCGACTCATCCACCTGATAAAACGGAATAAGAAAATAGGGCATCCTTTGCGGATGCCCTATTTTACTGGTGTTTGAGTTGTTATCATAAAAAGCAATTTGGTGGAGCAGATTGCAATTAGTGATAATTAAATGTCGTGAAAATAAATGGCTAAATTGCCTCTAGCCTTTTCAAATACTATTTTCTCTATGATGGTGTGAAGAGCCTCGCTTTTGGCTTGAAGGGTGACATCGTCCCGGCTGATGAACTCAGCTACACTTGCTACCTTCTTCGCAAATGCATCCATGTCGACATCTTTGACGATTTCCTTATCACGTCTTACTACCAATTCGTCTATTCTTGCTGAAATCTCTTGTTTGTTCGTGGCGTATTGCTCAATGGTATCTATCTCGGCAAGATATGCTTCTTTCGCCCTTTCCAATCTGCGTTCCTCAACGGCAATCAGTTTGTCGAAGTCAATCAAATTTTGGTCGGACTTCGTTGGCACTCTCGGAGACATAGTAAATTGCTTTGCTTCTACCGCTTTCCGTAGCCCTTCCATGAATGCAGTTTCGATTCTCGGCATTGTGATAGAGTGCGATACATGACAAGCACCCCTAGAGTAGTTGCAACATTGCATAGTGCGAACTTTGGATTTCCCACTCACAGCCGAAGCCATAACAATGGGTCCACCGCACGAACTGCACCTCACAAACCCCTTTAACAAATATTGCACGGGCTGTTCTCGTCTCGCGTACTTCGGGTATGCCTTTTTCTGATCATTGAGCATTTTCTGCACCTTGTCCCAAAGTTCCATAGAGACAAGAGGTTCATGATGTCCTTCAACGGTCATTATGTTATCGTTGTGGTAGTCTCGCTTGGAAACCGCTCTTGCTCCCTCCATGCTCCAACGGATACGTCCGATATAGCAAGGATTGTGGAGCATATAATCCACCCATCTGTTTTCGGGCATATTACCAAACTTGGTACGCACACCTCTCTCACCGAGCATAATGGCGATTTCTCTCTGCCTCATACCGTTAGCGTAGAGGTTGAACACCTCCCTGACGATGTTCGCCTTTCCGCTTTCCTCGTCTGGATAGTATTTGCCCTCCCTCATAATATAGCCAAATGGTGGGGGGCAGTTTGGCTCTCCACGGGACGCCTTCTCTGTCATTCCTCGCGTAACCTCTACACCGAGGTTAACAAGGTAATACTCGTCTGTCCATTCAATGATTCTTTCAATCAGCGATCCGAAATGCCCTTCCGGGATTGGTTCGGAGACGGAGACAACGCTGACACCCTTCTTTCGGAGAAGGTTCTTATAAACCATACTCTCTTCCTGGTTACGGGCGAATCGTGAGAACTTCCATACATAAATGACATCAAATGGGTGAGTCTTCTCTTTGGCGATGGCAATCATGCGGTTGAAGTCATCTCTTTTTTTCGTGCTCCTACCAGATATACCATCGTCGTAAAATACATATTCATCGGGAATCATGTACCCATCTTTGGCGGCGTACTCTCGTATCTTTTTAAGTTGGCTATCGGGGCTATACTCATCTTGTCGCTCATCCGATACACGAATGTATGCCGATCCGATTCTTAGTAAATCATTTTCTAAACCCATGGTCATGCTCCTTTCTATATCCTGTTATTAGTTGCCGCATTAGTTGTTCGATTGCCGTTTGATGTAGTAATTATGTAAAGCAATGATTTCTTCTTTGTGGGCAAGTTTCATTCGTAACACTTCATTCTCAGCGGTCAGAGTGACAACCTTGCCATCCAAAATGACATTTTCGGCAGTAAGTAATTCCACTTCCTTTTGAAGCCGATCTATCTCCGCTTGCAAGGTAGCAAGTTCGGCAGTGCCTACAACGGCTTTAGTATCAGCCAAGATGCTGTCCAAAGAACCACCAAGTACCGTAACGATCCTATGAAGAGTGTCCACATAAGGATTATCCGTGTCCCCAGAAAAGATACGGATGACCGTTCGTTCCGGCAAGTTTGTCAGTTCTGCGATTTGTTTAGAGGACATCCTCTTCTCTTTCTTTAACTCTTTTAAATTATCTAGCCACATATTGTTGTCCTTTCGATATGATATTGCTGTCAGATAGGTGTACATTTATGACCATATAGATATGATAAAGTTGAGTATTGGATGGTCAAAGATGGGTATTGATTTTCGGTATTTCCGCATTGTATAATTAAGTCAGAAAATCCGTTGTCGAAAATTGTTGACATTTCTGAAAATTCAAGTTACACTAAAAACATAGAACGTATGTTTGCTACGAAAGGGGATTCCATCATGTCAGAAAACGAACAAGAACTTATCACTATAATCCGTGAAAACGATAACCCGGAGCAAGCGTTGCTCGTTGCGATTGAAGTTATTCTTTCATTTTTAGCGCAACCCGAATCATCTCCAGAACCATCTGCTGTTTGTCTTCCGGGACCTGCCTAAATAAACCCAGTAATATCTGTTCTCCCTCGGTCAGCTTCTGCTCATCGGGGGATTGATTATTTTGGCGTTCCATCGGAACATCGTAACCCATAAGCCACGCTTCGTCCACGTTCAATACTCTGGCTATGTCAAAAATTCTGTCTTGTTTAGGTTCATACGCCTCACTCAAATACAAACTCAAAGAACTTTTAGGAACCTTAGCGAGTTTGCAGAGATCAGCTTGCTTCATGCCTCTGATTGCCAATGCACTTGCGATTCGTTGACCGCAAGATTCAATTCTCTTTTTATACATTTCACAACACCTCACTGATATAATACCACGAAAGTTTGGAAAAATCAACCCTTTTAACAAAATTTGCGAAAAAAAGTTTGGAAAAGTTCAAAAAACCTCTTGACAATCTTCGACAACGATGCTATACTAGTGTCGAAAGTTCGGTTTCCCGAACGGTTTGCGATGAAAGGAGATGCAACAATGAAGTTTAACTATGCAAAACTCTTGGGCAGAATCAAAGAACGAGGTTTAACCCAGGAGAAACTCGCTCAAATTATTGGTATCAATAAAGGAACATTGAGCGCAAAACTGAACAACCAGTATGCTTTTACCGCCGAAGAAATTGACAGTATCAGCGAGACGTTGGATATACCGAACGCTGAAATCGGTAAATATTTTTTTTGCAGATAAAGTTCGGAAAACCAAACAATCGAACAAAAATGAAACCGAGACAAGCCGTACTGCATAAGATGTAGAAACAATTTTTTCGGAGGTATGCAATGGCAAGAAAAGAAAAGCCGCTGACTTGTACATTTTTTGTTGGTGGCAAACCTATCGAACGTCTCACCACCGAACAGCTTGACAGAATGGCAGAGAGACTCGGAGAGGCGATGAGTTCGTACTATAGCAGACATATTGATGAGTATCAAAACCTCAAGTCAAATGAGAAAACAGGAAAGGAATTCTAACAAGGTATAACAAGATGGATAACAAGAGAAGAAAACTGAAACCCGGAGTTGAGAAGCCTCTGCGCCGTATACGGGCATTCGCAATCGCAATGCAAGTGAGCCACTTCCTTTTGGCGGCTGCGCAAGTGGCAATCTGTGCTTACTATGATAACTTTCAGTGGCATGACCTCGCTAACCTAGGTGTAGGGCTTCTGCTCTTCTTGTTCTGGTCATGGGTGCATGAATTGGCATCCGACCTATTGGAATACGCCCGATAACAGAGAGGGTGAGTAACATGAAAGAGAATTCACCGTGTATGAATTGCACCAAAAGACGTGCCGCTTGCCATGACCGTTGTGAGGAATACAAGGCGTGGAAGAAACGATACCAAGAACAGCTGGCATACCTTGAAGAGAACAAATATAGCTTCGGTGTTCCTCAGACAGCTTCCAGGGCAAGGGTCCGCAGAGATCGTTTAGATATTGTGTGATGGTAAGAAGGAGGTAATAAATGAGTAATAAGAAGTTAGGTAATCACTTTGAGTCTGAATTATGTGAAATCCTTTCCTATCATGGATTTTGGGTACACAATTTAGCACAGAATTCAGCAGGGCAACCAGCAGATGTGATTGCCGTTAAAAATGACAAATCGTATCTGATAGATTGCAAGGTCTGTTCCAACGGAAAGTTCGCCTTCAGCCGTATCGAGGATAACCAAGAGTTGGCTATGGAGTTATGGAAGGATTGTGGCAACGGTCTGGGTTGGTTCGCTTTGAAGTTCAGAGAAGGAATCTACATGGTAGATATGGGATCCATGATTAACGCAAGAAATCATCACTCAGAACTCACACAAGACCTCGCTGAGATATATGGATACACTTTGGAAGAATGGTTGTGGATAAGAAAATGCTAACAGTATCAAATGTAATTACTGTTGATAATCCTTCCCCAAAACTACTGACATGGTGTCAACAGAACCTCAAACTACGAAACCCGGAATATGACAAAAAGGTTCGGATGCACTTCTGGGTAGGAAATACTCCAGAATGGCTATATCTATATGAGATGCATGGGGGCAAGCTGATTCTCCCATACGGCGTTCTAAGAAACATCTGGTCACTAGATGACACACGGAATCCACGAACTGGGTTTGAGTATTCCGAACCCATTGATTATCACTGCAAAGTTCCTCTGTATGACTACCAGGAGAAAGCCGTAGAAGAGGTCTACTGGAAACAGTACGGTATTCTTCAGAGTCCTGCCGGGTCCGGGAAAACTCAGATGGGTATCGCCTTAGTGGCAAAGTTAGGTAAGAGAGCCTTATGGCTCACCCACACAATCGACCTACTCCGTCAGAGTAAGGAACGTGCAGAACAGTACATGGACAAGTCCCTTCTAGGAACGATTACGGAAGGCAAGGTCAACATCGGTAAAGGTATCACCTTCGCCACAGTGCAGACCATGTGCAATCTAGACTTGACTCAGTATAAGCACCATTGGGATGTCATCATCGTAGATGAATGCCACCGTGTAGCGGGTACTCCCACAGCGGTGAGTCAGTTCTCCAAGGTTCTGAATTCCCTTGCGGCAAGACACAAATACGGTCTGTCAGCTACAGTACATAGGTCAGACGGATTGATTAAAGCTACCTTCGCTCTCCTTGGAGATGTCATCTACACGGTTCCACAAGAGGCGGTAGCGGACAAGATTATGAAGGTAGGCATCTGCCCCATACCCACTGGTATCGGTCTTTCAAGAGCGTGTCTAAATACAGATGGTACGCTGAATTACACCAAGTTAATTGGTTACCTCGCTGAGAGTGAGGAGCGAAATCGGTTGATAGTAGAAACCATAACGGCAGACAGAGACAAGCCTTCGCTGATCCTATCCGACAGACTCGGTCATCTAGAAACGCTGATGGCAATGCTCCCGGCAGATATGCGAGAGGATGCGGTAATGGTCAGCGGAAAGATGACCACCAAGAAGGGCAAAGCGGAACGCGAGCAAGCGATTGCAGATATGCGAAGCGGTGCTAAGAAATATCTGTTCGCTACCTATAGTTTAGCCCGTGAAGGCTTAGACATTCCCAGATTGGAAAGGCTTTATATGGCATCGCCAATCAAAGACAAGGCTTGGGTAATTCAATCCATCGGCAGAATAGCAAGAGTGTTTCACGGTAAATCAAATCCCATTGCATATGACTTTGTCGATGATATTACCTTCCTACACAAGATGTATAAGAAACGATGCACCATCTATCGGTCAATAAATTGTTACTGGGCGGGTGAGGATGATGAGTAAAGTTCTTGATCTAACTGGGCAAAGGTTCGGCAGACTTGTAGCAATAGAGCGATCCACCAACAGCAAAAGCGGTAAAGCAAGATGGCGGTGTGAATGCGATTGCGGTAATAACATCGTGGTCTTTTCTACAAGCCTCGTTAGAGGGTTGACCCATAGCTGCGGTTGTCTCAATAGTGAGGTCGCTTCCGTAAGATTCAGCACTCACCGCCTATCGGAGAGTCGATTGTACGAAACATGGTCGGGAATGAAGAAGAGATGTTATAACTCCAATTCAAAATCGTTCCATGCTTACGGTGGCAGAGGTATAGAGGTCTGCACAGAATGGAGAAATGATTTCCAAAAATTTTACGAATGGTCAATGTCCCACGGTTATACCGATGAATTGACAATAGACCGCATCGATGTAAACGGAAATTATTGCCCCGACAATTGCAGATGGGCTGATAAATTAACTCAAGCTAATAATTGCCGAACTAATCACTATTTAACATTCAACGGCAAAACCCAAAGCATCGCTGAGTGGGCAAGGGAGTTGGGTGTAACAGATTCGTTGTTACGGCAACGATTATTAAAACTTGGGTGGTCGGTTGAGAGAGCCTTAACCACGCCCGTAGTAAAAGCATATAAAAAACGATGTACAACCTATCGGAAGAATGGTGCGTACTTCGTGGAAAGGTGAACACATGAGTTTTACAATTGGCAGTTTATTTGATGGTTCGGGTGGATTTCCCCTCGCCGCCGCCATGTGCGGTGGTACACCGAAATGGGCATCGGAAGTCGAACCCTACCCCATCTCAGTAACCACATCTCGTTTCCCAGATATGAAGCATCTGGGTAGCGTTACTGACATCAAGGGTGGCGAAGTTGACCCGGTAGATGTCATTACTTTCGGAAGTCCCTGCCAGGACTTATCCGTGGCGGGTAAGAGAGCCGGTCTAAAGCACACCGACAACGGTGATGACGAAACCACACGAAGTGGTTTGTTCCTGGAAGCCGTTCGGATTATTAAAGAAATGAGGG
>JAEIGA010005999.1_pt1 | contig 18491 bp, 14 predicted proteins | sample 9270691 | NCBI WGS metagenome assembly JAEIGA01 (sample SAMN17057246, study PRJNA624740) | gut metagenome | biome: biome; isolation source: fecal sample | host: Bos grunniens | place: China: Xizang | collected 2019
AGACGCGGTTTCTGAGCCTCTTCTCTGGCCAGCAGCCATGGTCCCGTCTCATCGATGTACTTATTGGTGCGGCGGATGAGTTTCCAGATCTCCTCCAGAGCCTGGTTGAATCCAAACTGGTCCATATAGACGGCCACTCTGTCCGCAGTTGTCGTCGCAATTTCGATCAGATCATGATCCGGCCCTTCTTCAGGTCCTGCCGGAGGAACAACGGCTCCGCAGTACTTCTCTATCATGGCAGTGGTCCGGCTGACCAGATTGCCCAGATCATTGGCCAGGTCGTAATTCAGCCTGTTCAGCATGACTTCATTGGTGTAGAGACCGTCCTGACCGAAGGTATATTCGCGGAGCAGGAAATACTTCAGAGCATCGATCCCGTAACGGTCAATCAACCTGACAGGATCCACGACATTGCCTCTGGACTTGGACATCTTTCCCCCTTCGAGGAGAATCCATCCGTGCCCCATGACATGCTCCGGCAGCGGCGCATCCAGAGACATGAGGATAGCCGGCCAGATGATAGAGTGGAAGCGGACGATCTCCTTGCCTACCAGATGAACAGCCGGCCAGTATTTCTTATAATCCGGTGCATCTTCATCCGGGAAGCCCAGGGTGGTCACGTAATTTGTGAGAGCATCAAGCCACACATACATGACGTGGTTTTCTGCGACCGGAACCGGGATGCCCCAGTCGAAGGAAGATCTGGAAATATTTAAATCGTCCAGACCCTGCTTTACAAAATTGATCATCTCATTACGGGCTGTAACCGGCTGGACAAAGTCTGTGTTTTCCAGCAGATCCAGGAGTCTGTCCTCATATTTGGAAAGCCTGAAAAAGTAGGCGTCCTCTTTCATGGTTTTCAGTGGACGGCCGCAATCCGGACAGGTCTCGTCCGGAGCCTGCGTCTTTGTCCAGTAGGACTCGCACGGGATACAGTACATCCCTTCATACTGCCCTTTGTAAATATCTCCTTTATCGTACATTTTCATGAAGATGTCCTGCACCTTCTTCATATGACGGGGTTCTGTCGTTCTGACAAAGTCGTCGTAGGAGATCTCCATCGTATCCCAGAGCTTCCGGATTCTGCCGACCACCTGATCGACATATTCCTGCGGCGAGATGCCGTTTTTCTCCGCGATCTTCTGAATCTTTTCCCCATGCTCGTCTGTTCCGGTCTGGAACCTCACGTCATAGCCCTGCAGACGCTTGAATCTCGCCATCGCGTCAGCCATGACCGTACAATAGGTATGTCCGATATGCAGGTCTGCGCTCGGATAGTATATAGGAGTCGTTATATAAAAGGTTTTCTTTTCTTCTGCCATTTTCCGGACCGCCTCCATGGTCTTCTTATCCTGCTGGATTCTGTGTATTATCTATAATACGGCCAGAGTCCTGAACGGACTCTGACACGATATCTTTCTTTAAATTATGCCCGGATCGACGGATCAGTCCTGAGGATCTGCCTTTGCCTTAAGAAGCTGAAGAACTTTTCTGATCCTTACGTCGGATTCAATCGCGTCCATATGATCCTTTGTCAGAGCCTTGCGGACTTCCTCTACCGGAAGGCCGTATTCAATCGCCATCTCTCCGAGGTACATCTCGATTGCCGGTTTCGTCGCCTGCAGATGCTCCTTTTCAGCGATGGCTTCGAGAACCAGTCTGGACTTCGCTCTCGCGACAGCCTGATCATGATACTGTGCCCGGATCTGCTCTTCTGTAATCCCCGTCGCCTGGAAATACGCATTCGGCTCGATTCCCTGTCTTGTAAGCGCCGTCTTCCATCTGTTCATAAGATCCGTCAGCTCCAGGTCGAGCATTTCATCCGGAACCGTAACCTCCGAATTTGCTACGACAGCGTCAGCAAGCATCCCCTCATAGATATCTTCCACCTCACGTCTTTTGAACATCTCGAGACTGTCCCTGACTTCCTTCTTTACAGATTCGCCGAGAGGAATGAATTCCTGTTCTGTGATCGCATTGACGGTAACCTTGAAAAGAACATCCCTGCCTGCCAGATCTTTGGCTGCATATCCTTCAGGAAAAGTCACGTTGACATCGACGGTCTGTCCGATTTCGGCCCCGACCAGCTGTTCTTCAAATCCTGGAATGAAAGTGTGAGAACCAATCTCCAGCGGATAGTTTTTGTCTGAACCGCCATTGAAAGTTTCTCCATCGAGGTATCCGTCAAAATCAATGGTGACGATATCGTCTACCTTTACCGGTCTGTCCGTCACTGCGGTACTCTTCGCAAAGGTCCGCTGGCGTTTTTTATATCCTTCTTCGAGTTCCTCTTCTGTAACGATAACTTCCGGTTTTTTTACATTCAGCCCGATGTAACGGCCGAGTTTTACGTACTCACTCATGATCCATTTTCTCCTTAATAAATCGATTTCTGTATACCGGGAATGTGCTCTCCAGGTTCTTTTGCAAAATTCCACAGGAAGCAGACGCCCTGCCCCTGGCTGTTTTTTGCACTATTCTCTGCATTATAACACACATCTTTATTTAATGCGTGCTCCTGTGCCGAAAAACGTGACTGTTCATGATTTTGGGAAGTACCGGATTCAAGAAAGCCGGCGACGTTTGGAAGAGCTTGCTCCACGAGCAAAACGAGTGGATGGTAAGTCCCCCGGCAGAATCTTTTCCATTCGACATTGTTCGAACGCCGGATGGGAACCTCAAAGAGAATAACTGTCCACAGCTTATTGACGACTGAAAAAAGAAAAAGCAGCCGATGGCCGCGGCTGCTCCGACAGAATAGAAAGTATCTTGTCTATATTATGTTAAGAGTGAACAAAGAATTGAAGAATAGGCGCTCTTCATCTTCTTCTGTTCTATGAACTGATTATAATAATCTTTCTTCAAAAAACATATGGACCAAAAAGGATACTTTTCTATTAACGATTGTAAAGAAGACCGGTCCCCCGGATTCTGCGCCGGGATCTTCTCTTCCTGTACTCTGCGATCGCGTCTGCTTTTTTGTTGACTCCCAGTTTCTGATAGATATTGGCCATATGCTTTTTAACCGTGGAATGCGAGATATACAGCTTCTCCGCGATTGCTTCTGCGGTCAGTCCGTCGCACACCAGATCCATGACTTCGACCTCTCTCTTGGTGAGTTCCTCATGTTTAACCTTATTACGATAGTTATTTTTTGCTGTCACATATTTGCGGGCAAAGGAGGCAGCCTTCCGGGCAAACGGCGTATCGATCTCCTCCAGCATGGGAATCGTCTCATAAGTGTTTTCGCCGATCGTCACGCAGATTCTGTCCTTCTCTCCCATTTCGAGCGCTTCCCTCATCGCCTCTGTTCCGGCTTCCTGTCCCCGTAAATGGAAAAGCGCGATGGCTTCGAAAACCTTAAAAATAATAACGCCATCGATCGTATGATGCCTCTCATAGATCGGCATCATTTTTCTGGAAAGCTTCAGTAAAGCCTCGTAATCCCCGTTTTCACTGAGATATTTTCCTCTGATGATATAAGCGCTGTTCCGGCTGATCGCCATGAATTTGGAATCAGCGGCTCCCTGAATATTGATCCATCGCGGAACCAGATCGAAAAGTCCCATAAAGCTGAAAACATAGCCCAGGATAAATTCGTAACAGGTCAGCATGACGGGGGATCCGTTCCTCTCCACTTCCTGCATCATCTGCAGGAGGATGTCCTGAACTTCTCTGAACTGGCTTCTGTAAAGAGCGATTCTCAGAATAACGAAGGAAGCGGAAAGGATGATGTCGCACTGGTCTCTCATCTGCCCTTTATAGACGGCCTTGTAGGCCAGCATCTCTGCTTCTTCGAAATTTCCTTTTTTGAATTCGAACTCGGAGCGCATCAGAAATTCGAAGCCGCTCCCGCTTCCGTTCGTGATATGGCTGTAAATCCAGAATTCGTTTTCAACCAGCTGCACCAGTTTTTCCAGTCCGCCCAGATCTCTGTGATAGAGAAACATGCTGATCGGGATCCCGAAGGTGATATTGATATCTTCTCTGGAAAAAATAACGGATGTGCCTCCGTCAAAGTATTCATACGCCCTTTCATAACACCGGAACATGGCTTCCAGATCATTAAAGGCCCTGACACTTTCGATCATGGCGATCTCCCCGAGGATCTGATTGCGTCCCAGAACCTCCGGAGAACGGTGAGGATTCGAATAATATTCCTTGGCTACCTTCAGCATCTCCGAGCCTTTTTCAACATCGATATGCGTGCTGTAGGAATAAATATAGGAAAGATAACCCAGCGGATTGGAAAGTTTGGTTTCCAGGTCCATCTGACTGAAGGCTTTCTCAATGATATTCGGGGACAGATCCATGAGTTTGTTGGAATTCTGTTCCGCCATGATAGAAAGGATTCTCCTGTGATCCGAACATTTTGTAAAAGCACGGATCGCCTCGATCTTATCTTCAGCCGCCATACACCAGACGCCCTGTTTTTCATAGATCTCATTTTCATCGATCCCTGATGTCTGGAATTCTTTGTCCAGCAAACTCCAGAGAAGGCTGTGAAAACTGTAATCTCCCGTTTCATCATCATACTTTGTAAAGCAGTAACTGGAATACATATTGATGATGACATCGCGGATACTTCTGTCCTCTGTAATAATCTCAGCCTGATCCAGACTGAAATATCTGAGCCGGGAAAGAACCAGAAGGGATTTCTGTGTTTCCGGCAGGAACTGCTCGTAGATCGCTTTCCGCATCAGCCGGTCACCCTTCGGCATGATCGTCAGAATTCCGTACTGCCGGTAATACATGAGGGCCAGATAGAGTCCTGAAGCCCATCCGCCGGTGTGTTCCCAGAGTTCCTCGATCTGCTCGGGATTGAGGGCGGCGTCATTGAGAAGGAAAAAATCAGCACATTCCATTTTGGAAAAAAGGAAATCATTCTGAGTCATGATCCGGGCCCTGTGTGTAGAAAGATCTGCACTGATATCATACTCAGGATACTCCCTGGAGATCATGACGATATGCAGACCCGGGATTTCCATAGCCGCGATCTTCATGAGCAGTTCCCTGATATACTGACTGCCGCAATTTTGCATATCATCAAAGACAAGAACCGTATCGCCTTCAATGACATCCTGAACGGTTGTTTCCAGTCTGTCCATATCATACTGACTGTAAGGCATTCCGTATTCCAGAAGACTCCTTCCAAGTCCTTTATTCGTTTTTTCGACCAGCTTGCTGAATCTTACCCAGAGCCACATATCCTCTACATTTTCTTCATGGAAGGAAAACCAGATTGTCTTGATCCTGCGGCGGTGTTCCAGAAAATCTCTCACAGCCGTAGATTTCCCGTATCCCATCCCGGCGATGACATAAAACATCGACGATTCGAAAATACCGGAAAGCTTTTCTCTTATGCCCTGTCTGTAAAGGATCCTTGGTCCCTGGATCATGGGGAGTGTTCTGTATGGCATCGCAACGCTCCTTACACTTTCAATCTTTCATCCGCTGCCGTCCGGAATCATCAGAGAGGACGATTCCGGAGCGCTTTTATAATGCGCTCGCTCGCTCTGCCGTCACCGTACGGATTGACAGCTTCCGCCATATTGGAGTAAAAGCTTCTGTCAATCAGAAGCGATCTCGAAAGATTGTAAATCGTATCGCGCTCAACTCCTGCCAGACGGACTGTACCGGCCTCCACAGCCTCAGGACGCTCCGTCTCCCGGCGTACGACCAGGACCGGCTTCCCCAGAGAAGGGGCTTCCTCCTGCATGCCGCCTGAATCGGTGATGATAAAATAGGATCTGGCCATCAGATTGACAAAAGGCTGATAGGAAAGCGGCGCGATCAGGTGGACATTTTCCGTCCCGCCCAGAATTCTCTCCGCTTCGTCCCTGACTTTAGGATTCAGATGAACCGGATAGACAACCTCCACATCCTCAAATTCATTCGCGATATCGCGGATTGCGGTGAAAATATTTTCCATGTATTCACCGAGATTCTCTCTTCTGTGACAGGTCACAGTAATCACGCGCTGCTTTTCGAAATCAATACTTTTCAGCGTCTCCTCTTCGAATTCGTAAGGTTTTCCCGCCACTTCGAGCAGGGAGTCAATCACGGTATTTCCTGTAACATATATATTATCAAAAGGAACTCCTTCCCGGAGAAGATTCTGCCGGTTCCTTTCTGTCGGCGCGAAGTGCATTTCCGTGATGTCAGAAGTGAGAACCCGGTTCATTTCCTCCGGGAAAGGTGAATATTTATCGTAGGTTCGCAGTCCTGCTTCGACATGTCCCACAGGAATCTGCTGATAGAAAGCAGACAGCGCCGCAGCAAAGGTTGTGCTGGTATCACCGTGAACAAGCACAATATCCGGCTTTTCCTTCAGGAGAACTTCCTCGATTCCCTGAAGAACATTGGCTGTAATCATACTGAGTGTCTGATTCGGTCTCATGATGTTCAGATCATAATCAGGCACCAGTTCAAAAAGCTCCAGTACCTGATCCAGCATCTCACGATGCTGGGCCGTGACGCACAGCACAGACTCAAAATCCGGAGTCTCCTTGATTTTTTTCACCAGAGGGGCCATTTTGATGGCTTCCGGGCGTGTCCCGAATACAGACATTACTTTCATAATTATCGATTGCTCCTTTCTCCTGTTTCCTCAGTCCTGCCTTTTCTGTCCGGCGGTTTCCCACTGTCTCTCAGGAGTCCGTTTCTTCCGGTCCGGGATGGTTCTCCCCGGCCTCTCCTGTCCCGGCAGCGCCGGTTTTCACTTCTCCGCTGCGGATCGTTTTATTGTGATGAGACATCGTTCCGATCTGTTCCGTCGGAATCCCTTCTTTCAGAATTTCCGACAGCGAAGCCCGGTCAGCGATGAATACACAGACCAGAATTCCTGCTACAATGACCAGAACGACAGCCTCCAGCATCATGCGCTGTACGACCAGTATCGCCACCATCCCCATGATGGCGCTGATACAGTACATGATCAGCACGGTCCGCCTCTGTCCGATTCCTGTCGCCATAATCCTGTGATGGATATGCCCCTTATCCGCGCTCATAATCGGATAGCCGTTGACCCACCGGCGGATGATCGCGAAAGTAGTGTCAAAAATCGGAAGACCGAGCACCAGAAAAGGCACGATCGTGGCAATCAGCGTCGCTCCCTTCGTCGATCCCAGGATGGAAATTGCCGCAATCATAAACCCGAGATAGAGAGAACCGCTGTCTCCCATGAAGATCTTCGCCGGATGAAAATTATAAGGAAGAAACCCCAGAGCTCCTCCGGAAACCGCCAGCATGGCCAGCCCGACATCGAACTGTCCGCTGAGTACGGCAGTATACGCGATGCATCCTGAAGCAATTGCCGAAACGCCCGCTGCCAGTCCGTCCAGTCCGTCGATCAGATTCACCGTATTGGTAATCCCTACGACCCAGAGAACCGTAATCAGAAAGCTGAGCCAGCCCGGAAAAAAGATATAGGCTTCTTCATCAAATGGATTCTTGACAAAGTCAATCTGAATCCCGCCGATATATACGACAATGGCTGTCAGGATCTGAAGGACGAACTTTAATTTTGCTCCCATTCCTCTGATATCGTCGATCACTCCGATGATATAGATACAGGCGCCTCCGAGCAGGATCGTCAGCACCTTTGGATCGTTGTGCAGAAAGAGAGCCAGTGCCGTTTCAGTTCCGAGAAACATGGAGATGCCTCCGAAACGGGGCATCGCCTTCGTGTGCATACGCCGGCCGTCCTTCGGAACATCCATGGCGTTGATCTTCGGAGCGATCTTTATCGCAATTGGCGTAACCGCGAAAGAAATAACGAAGGCCACGATTACGATCAGAAAATATTTCATTTCTCTCCCTTTCCCAATACTTTTGTATTCTCAGCGCCAATCTGTTCTGTAAGAATCCCCGCCTCGTCCAGCATCTGCGCGGCGGCCTCGTCAGGATAGCCTTCTTCGATTACGATCCTTCTGATCCCGGCATTAATAATCATTTTCGCGCATAAGATGCAGGGCTGGTTCGTGCAGTAAAGCGTACTCCCAGAGATCGACACTCCGAGATACGCTGCCTGAACAATGGCATTCTGTTCTGCGTGAATTCCCCTGCAAAGCTCGTGTCGCTCTCCCGAAGGGACGTTGAGCTTTGCTCTGAGACAGCCTGTCTCAATGCAGTGCGCGATTCCGGACGGCGCTCCGTTATAGCCTGTAGCCAGAATCCTGCGGTCTTTTACAATAACGGCTCCAACCTGTCTTCGCAGACAGGTTGAACGTTTGCGCACGACATTGGCGATCTCCATGAAATAGGGATCCCAATCCGGCCTGTCTACTGTCATATTCGCCTGCATGGCACCTTCCTCTTTGAACGGGCCTCTCATCCGGAAATCCATCCTTCAGGAAAGCCCTCTAATCACGGCTGCTCTCTGTTTTACTTCCCTCTCTCAGGCAGTCAGCTGTTTCCGTGCCTCTGCAGACTGCATCTTTTGGGCCGGTCTCATTGACCTTCCTTCTTTCGGAAAAGGGCTGCCTGTATTTTTCCACGCCTGTTCTCACTGCTTCCCCGCTGAAATAAACCTCTGCCATATACAGTCCCTGCGGAGGGGCGGTATGGCCCGCCTCAGACCGGGAACACGCCTTCAGAATCCCTGCCATATCTGCCGGTGCGAGCTTTCCAAGTCCCACATCGACCAGGGTGCCGGTCATAATCCGGACCATATTGTACAGAAATCCGGATCCTGTCACAGCGAAGGTAATCTCTTCATCCTCTTTATAAACCTGAGCGGAATAGATCGTCTTGACTGTGCTTCCTTCAAAGTCGGACGCGTCGGTCATAAAGGATCGGAAGTCTCTGCTCCCTTCAAAAAAGACAGCAGCCTCCCTCATCCTGTCCAGATCCAGAGGACGGGACACATGATAGAAATAATTTCGTAAAAAGACCGGCATATGCTCTCTATTGCATATGCGATACAGGTAGGTCTTTCCGACAGCATGATGCCTGGCATGAAATCCCTGAGGCATTTCCTCCGCCGCCACGATCCTGATGTCCCCCGGCTTCTGCCGGCTGACGGCGAACAGATCATTGGCTGCCGCCGGTATGCGGTCCACGGGAATTCCAAAATCGCCGCTGAAGCTGGCTCTCTGTCCCAGCGCGTGTACGCCGGCGTCGGTTCTCCCTGTCCCGTCAATCCTGACCGGAAAACGACAGAGCAGGCTGAGTACTCTCTCCACTTCCCCCTGAACGGTCCGCTGCCCGGGCTGGCGCTGCCATCCGCTGAAAGCTGTCCCGTCGTATTCGATTGTGAGCAGTACATTTTTCATAAAATAATCAGGAAGTCATCCACTGATGACCTTTATCAGCACATATTTCATTAGATTATATCACCTGTAAACGGTATGTTCAATTGTATGCAGAACAAAGAAACTCCCGGATCCGAAGAATCATTCCTTTTCCAGTGCCTCAATCCCGGGCCATTCTTTCAGACTCTCCAGAAAAAGCCGGCTCGACTTCCGTATCCTTTCCCGGTCTTTGACCGAGCTGTCGTCCGCAACGCCCATAACAGTAAAACCGGCCTGTTCCGCTGTTTCCACAGCATAGACCATATCCTCGAAGACCAGAGTCTCACACGGTGCAGCTCCGATTCCTGCAGCAGCGATATAGTAGATATCAGGCTCCTTCTTGTGAGTTCCCCATTCCCCGCAGGAATAGACCGCTTCGAAATAGTGATCGATTCCAAGTCTTTTATTGGCCGCCAGAATCATCCTGGACGGAGTCTGTGTAGCGATGCTCATGCGTATACCGTGGGAACTCAGGTCCTCCAGCAGTTCCGTCACACCATCCTTCAACGGCAGTTCATCCCGGTAGCTTTCGAAGACCATGTCCATAATCTGATCGACGATCTCCTCATCGGTTCCTGTCGCTCCGAATTCTCTGAAGATCTGCGCACTCTCTTCAAGAGACATGTATTTTATGCTGTCGTTAAACCTGTCATCCACCTCTTTGCCCAGACGGGCCGCGAAACGTGCCGGCGTTGTCCCCCACATCGTCATGGAATCCAGTATCGTACCGTCATAATCGAATACGGCTGCTTTTATTTCTGCCGCCCCCCGGAGTCTGTGGACTGCATCGGAAAGACGGGCGGTCTCTTCCGTGATCCGGCCGGCGGACAGAGGGGCCGGTGCCAGGATACCGGCAATCCCGCTTTCTGACAGGACAGACACATCAGCAGGATTCAGACTGATCTCAGCAAATACAGGGATCTTCACTGCCCTGCAGATTTTCCTCAGTTCTTCAGGTGTGATCGAAGCCGGCTCATTCGAAAAAGAACCATTCTCTCCCACTGATACCGGCCCTGCCGAAAGGTAATCTGCTCCCATTTCCTCTGCTCTGACAGCCTCTTCCGGACTTTTTACAGGACCTCCTCTGTACAGTGGAAAGCCGGACGGCAGTTCCTTCTTCGTCCAGGCTTCCATTTTTTCGGGATCCAGATAAATGCCGGCTGCTCCCAGTTTTTCTGCGGTCTCCGCACTCCCCTCGATAAACAGTCGCGCAGCATAATGTTCTGCCAGCTCTGCAAGTCCGGCTGACAGGCTTTCCATCTCTTCTCCGCTCGCTCCCTGCCTGAGAAGGAGCATTTTCATGCCTCCCCTGAGCGCTTTTTCCACCTTCATAAGCAGATCCTGCCCAGGCTCTGAAGATGCTTCGACCTGCAGGCACAGTTTGCCGGTCTTTTTCGTTTGATTCTTTTCTTTCGTCATCGTTTCCCCTCTTCAGGTACTTTTTCCTTATGCTTCAATTGCCTGCATCATCAAATCCGGCGGGGACCTGATGCGCAGGCATGTTTTATTTTACCATGACTGTATTTGAGATACAGGTCGTTTTTCACAAAGCTCTTCGTTCGAAAAAAACTTGTTTTCATACAGCGAGTGGTCAGACCCTCATCCCGGTCGTCAGGTCCTGAACGGAATCCTGATAGCAGATCCGTTCTCAGAACAGAGCCAGGACCAGCAGGGACGACAGGACAATCCAGGGCGCCAGGGGACAGGCCTCCCCATAAGATACTCTGCCTGACAGGAGAAGAATGGAAAACCACACAGCGCTGCTCATGACAGCGACTACAAATACAGACAGAGACGCCGCGGCCCAGGTCTCCTGGCCGGCCGCTGAGGAAGCCAGGGCCCCGCAGGCAGTCATCAACTTGACGTCCCCCATCCCCACGCCTTCCTTTCCGGAAAACAGCCGGGACAAACCGCAGGACAAAAGCATCAGAAAGCCGCACAGAAGACCGCCGGCTGCCGGCAGGAGAAAGGCAGACAGAAGCCCGGAGGACGACAGGATAAAAGAGACTGCCTCATCGGCAGACAAACTGCCCGTTCCCTGTCCTGCTTCCTGAATAACACCGTTCAGCAGGGCCGCGGCGGCGGTCAGGACGCAGATCTGATCCGGAATGATAAAATAGTCGATGTCGCTGAGAGCGGCAGGCAATAGAATGAGCGCTGACAAGATAAAAAAAACACACTCCCAGAACGGCAATGATGATAAAGCACATTTCCCTTCCGCTGCCGGTCCGGAAGGATCCAGTGAAATTCCCCTTATTTTCAGCAGCATCAGGAAAAACACAGCGGCTGACATACAGAAAAGAGAAAGGCGGCGGCGGGGACACCGATTGTCAGAACGATGAACCGGGCCCGGGCTTTCATTGAAATCGCATACCCACGAATCCGGCAGACAGCGGTAAATCAGCAGCGACAGCCAGGCAGTCAGAAAAGAGACCGCTGAAAGCGATCCAATAAAAAAAACTGTCACAGGCATTTCCTCCCGCGACAGTTTACCATTTTCTGTAATTTTTCGCAATCGGTCTCTTTCTACCTTCCCCCATTGCCGCCGCAGTCTGTGAGAGATTCATAATCGCGGACACAGATCACATAATCCGGCCCGTACTTTTTAATAAAATCTGTCACAGTGCCTTCATCATACAGACGGAGATCCAGGGTGTACATTTTGTTAAAACTGTTGTACAGGATGCATTCCAGCGGATTGGTGAAGCTGTCGCCGTAGATCAGAATCGAAGGAAGCTCGGGACGATTGGTATTGATCGTGGCACAGGGCATATCCCCGCCCATATAGTACAGATATGTCACTCTCTTCGATTTGTCCGCAGACGCATAATAAACCTCCGGGGGAAATTCCTGCCCTTCGATATGCAGAGTAAAAGGCAGGGGTTTCTTCAGATCAAGTCGGTACAGCGACTCATGAATGTTTCTCATACTCAGCAGCTTTCTCTCATAAGCTCCGAGATAAGCATTGGGTACTTCAGAAATCACGACGTCCTCCCCGGACAGAATTTCCATATCATTATCCGAGATCTCATTCAGCTTCTGCATGATCGCCCTGTAAGTACGGAAGGCCCCGTACATGCTGTAATGGTTGTCGACCCGGGAACTCTCCTCCTGCAAAGTTCCCGCCCTTTCAAACTCAGGCCCCACGTCCAGGAAATTGACTCCAGCTTCATCCAGGGAGGTTGAAAGCTGGTCGATCTGTTCTTTCGCATAGGTCTCCATATTATCCATATACCATGGATATTCGTCTTCATAGCAGTAGAACTGGGGAGGGACCGCCACGTAACAGTAGTTGCCGCCGTATGCTTCTGTCGCTTCCGACACTGCCCTCAGATTATCTGTGATCCACTTCACCCGCTCCGGAAGATCCTTCACATTATGTACATCATAACCATGATAAGCCAGCAGGATATCATCCTTTACCACGACATCATTCACAACAGGTCTCCGAAACACATCCAGATCAAATTCTGTTTTTATTTCCGTCATTTTCTTCCTGTCGGCCGCGTGATCGATGAGAAAGGTTTCCAGGTCGTCAAAATACTCCCCGCTCATCAACGCATCCATTTTAAAATCAGGCATTTCCGCGAAGGCGCGGTTTTCATAAAAGTACAGCTTTTTCTCCCTGTTCTCGATCGTGCCGTAAGCGCTGTGAACCAGAAAAGAAACAAAGAAGCAGATGATTAATAATTCAGAGAGTCTTTTCAGCATACGCAGTCCAGCCTCCTCAGAACTGAAAATAAATGAAAGGATTAAAGCTTCCGGTTACGAGCTTCGCATAAGAGACCGCCATCACGCCGGCAGCGAAAAGCTTCGGTCCCCAGACAAGGATCCAGGATGCCGCCCCCGAGCTGGAAGACCAGCCGCCTGCCAGCGTCTCCAGGATCGTCTGCAGCAGGACCTTTACAGGAAGGGCCGCGATCAGACAGAGGATCCATTCCGGCCAGTATTCCAGGAAATAGTAGATCATCTCTCCCAGGCCTCCTCCGGATCCGAAGCCCGCCATAGAGGAGAGCATACCGGCTGCAAAGTCCAGATCAGGAGCGCGGAAGAAGACCCAGCCCGCGATAACTACCAGAAGAGTATAGACATGCTTCAGGACAGACGGAAGCCCCGCCAGAAATTTTCCCAGAAGGAACTTTTCGATCAGTAGAAAACACAGATACCAGATTCCCCAGAAGACATAGTTCCAGGCCGCTCCGTGCCACATGCCGGTAAGGAGCCAGACCACCGCCAGATTCCGGATATTTTTCGCAACAGAGCAATAACTGCCGCCAAGCGGAAAATAGACATAATCCCGAAACCAGGTGGAAAGAGAAATATGCCAGCGGGTCCAGAATTCCGTTATCGAGGAAGCAATATATGGATAATTGAAATTTTCGAGAAAATGAAAGCCAAACATCCTTCCCAGACCGATCGCCATATCAGAGTAGGCTGAAAAATCAAAATAGATCTGGAAGGTATAAGCCAGAGCAGCTGTCCAGGCTGCTCCCGTAGTAAAGTCCAGGGTATTCTGTTCGAAAATCGCGTCTGCGATCTCTCCCATCGGGTTCGCCAGGATCATTTTCTTTCCGAGACCCAGGATAAAACGGACCGTTCCGCCTGAAAAATCCTCCAGTGTTTCCCGCCTGTCGAGGATTTCGGATTCGATGGTCGTATAGCGGACAATCGGTCCCGCCACAAGCTGCGGAAACAGGGCAATGTAGAGAGCGAGCCCGAAGGGATTTCTCTGGCATTCCGCGTCTCCTCTGTATACGTCGATTACATAGCTCAGTCCCTGAAAAGTAAAAAACGAGATTCCGATCGGAAGGGTAATCTGCGGCACCGGAACGGCCAGTCCGGCGGAATTGATAATCTCCGCGAAAAAACCGGCGTATTTGAACCAGCCCAGAAGGGCCAGACCGAGGACGCAGGCCAGGATAACGCCTGTTTTCCTGATATGCTTCGGATGATCATCGGACGCCAGCAAACCGGAAAAATAATTGATCCCGATCGAAGCCAAAAGCAGGCCGACGAATTTAACTCCTCCAAAAGCGTAAAAAACCATGCTGAACGCCAGCAATATGATATTCCTCGTCATCCTTAAGCGCCTGGGTACTGCAAAATACAGAAGCAGCAGACACGGCAGAAAGAAAAAAAGGAATGTAGCACTGCTGAAAACCATAAGCGACTCTATCCTGAAAAACAATACCGACTTTTTCAGTCGTCTTTAACATACATAACTCATTATAACATTTTCCAAAGTTCCTGAAATTTCAAATAGATTACAATTGTTTTCCGGAAAGCAGACGGCCTGAATGCTGTAAAATCAACCAACATGAAAAAATCACTGTCCTTCTCCGTGGCGTTTCAGAAGGCTGATTCATCGTCTGCGTCCCGGTTCCGGAAGCAGAAAAAGACCGGAAGCGTCACTGAAAGAAACGCTCCGGTCTTCCATACTTCCTGAATAAGGATCAACGTCAGATAGCTGATTCGAAACTCTTTGTTCAGATCTCTTTGATCACTGAGGCGATGTCAGCCAGGATATCCACCATGTGGAAGCATCCCTCCTGCCCGCCCAGGACCTTCCCAATGTCTCTCTTGGCCACTTCCTGCAGGGTCATGCCGATCACGCCCTCAGGATTCAGATGATCCAGTTCCCGGCAGCGGTCAAAAGGAACTCTGACCGTTGTCATATCGTAATCCTGTATGACTCCGCTCTCGTCGAACTCCAGCTCGATATTCATCTCGTGGGCGGAATCGCTGTAGGATCCTGCTGCGTAGTACAGTCCATCTCCGTTGTCCATGACTGCATAATGCAGATACTTATTATAAAGGTCATAAGCTCTGTAATGCTGAACATTTCCGGAATAGATCGGCCACGCCTCCAGGGGCGGCATATCCCCTTTTACATAAGGCCGGCAGTAGCCCGGCTTCAGCTTTTCCCAGTAAGCCTCGTACTCCCTGAGCGTCCCCATGCCTCTTTCTTCGATAAGATAAGCTTCTCCCTGATAAGCTCCTCTCAGATTTTCATTGAAAAGCTCGCGGATTTTCAGCCATTCCGGAGAGACCTCTGACGGCGCTTCCTCCAGCAGGACCTCCCTACTTGCCGGAACTCCTTCCCAGCCGCCCGGAGGACGGTTATAGTCGGTCACATAGGAATAATCCGGAAGGATCCGTATTGAATTCCTTCTGTCGTCGATATAGGCCGATTCACCGATCAGTAGACCGGCGACTCCTTCCCCTCTGCGCTCCGGATCAGGAGCCCGGTGAATCGCCCAGCGGGCATCCGTGATCTCAAAGGTATCAACCCTGAAGCGAAGGCTGGCGCTGCCCTCGAATTCTGTGGCATTGAGATAAGAATCCGTAATACACTCTTCTTTGCTGATCCGCCGGACAATGTTGGAATAGGCACCCTGTCTGATGATTTTCATAAATATACTCCTGTTATGCTTCTCCGATTTTAATTGTTGCACTTATTATACCGTATTTTACGGAGATTTTGCAGACTATATGAAAAACACCGATCATTTAAACCGGAAACGCCTGCATAAGACCTTCCACGTCTCCGGCTGCACTGCATTTTCCGGCAGGCGGATCAGGGATTCTCTGCAGACCTTTATGATTTTTTAGGTTTCCAGGAGCTCTTGAGACCCACCGTCTGATTAAAAACTTTGTGATCCGGAGTACTGAGCCCTGTATCCTCGATATAGTAGCCATGTCTGAAAAACTGCCAGCGGCTGCCCGGCTCAGAGTCCAGAATGGCAGGTTCAGCCATTGCGTGGAGAATCTTCAGAGTATCCGGATTCGTGATCTCCTCCCCGGTTTCTTCGTCGAACTTCTTAAGGTAATCAAACTCACGCACGGTGACCGGAACGGCCGTGGCCGCGTCGACCCAGTGAATGGTGCCTTTGACCTTGCGTGCGTTAAAGCCGGATCCGCTGCGGGTCTCCGGATCATAGGTGCAGAGCAGCTCTGTCACATTGCCGTCCTCATCCTTAACCACTTCATTGCAGGTGATAAAGTAGGCTCCCTTGAAGCGGACCTCGTTTCCCGGAAAAAGGCGGAAATATTTTTTCACAGGAACCTCCATAAAGTCCTCGCGTTCCACGTATAATTCTCTGGAGAACGGCACTTTCCTTGTTCCCATGGATTCCACATTCCGGTTATTTTCGATCTCGCATTCTTCCGACTGTCCCTCCGGATAATTGGTGATGACCACTTTCAGCGGATCCAGAACAACATTGCGGCTTTCCACTTTCAGCTGCAGATCATCGCGGATACAGCTTTCAAGCTGGGCGATGCTGACGACGCTGTTCGCCTTGGCTACGCCGATGTCGCTGCAGAATTTCCGTATGGCTTCAGGCGTGTAGCCTCTGCGTCTGAGTCCGGAAATCGTCGGCATACGGGGATCGTCCCAGCTTTCTGCCGCGCCTTCTTCGATCAGCTTCTTCAGATAGCGCTTACTCATCACTGTATTTGTGATATTGAGACGGGCGAATTCAATCTGTTTCGGAGGAAGAGACCATTCTGTCTCCCTCAGAACCCAGTCGTACAGAGGTCTGTGATCCTCGAATTCCATCGTACAGATGGAGTGAGTCACATTCTCGATCGCATCCTCGAGAGGATGTGCGAAATCGTACATCGGGTAAACACACCAGCGGTCTCCGGTCCGGTGATGCTTTTCATGGGAAATCCTGTAGATGACAGGGTCTCTCATATTGATATTGGGAGAAGCCATGTCGATCTTCGCCCGGAGGCACATCGCTCCGTCTTCATATTTGCCGTCTCTCATCTCATGGAAGAGACGGAGATTCTCCTCAGGATCTCTGTCCCGGTAAGGGCTTTCCTTTCCGGGTTCTGTCAGAGTCCCTCTGTATTCCTTCATCTGCTCAGGCGTCAGTTCGCAGACAAAAGCCTTGCCCTTCCTGATCAGGAGCTCTGCGCACTCGTACATCTGCTCGAAGTAATCTGACGCAAAACACTCGTTGGCCCACTCAAAGCCCAGCCATCTGACATCTTCCTCGATGGAACGGACATATTCGTCGCTCTCTTTCGTCGGATTCGTATCGTCAAAGCGCAGATTGGTCGATCCCTGATATTCTGCTCCGATCGAGAAGTTCAGACAGATCGACTTGGCGTGGCCGATATGCAGATACCCGTTCGGCTCCGGTGGGAAACGCGTCAGAACAGCTCTGTCATACGTTCCCTCTTCCAGATCCTTATCAATGATCGTTTCGATAAAATTTCTTGAAACGTTTTTTTCTTTTTCTTCCATAATGATCCCTCCGCTCAGATCCATTCTGCAGTGTATCCCTTATAAAAGGCCTCCTATTTTCCGGCCCCGCTGCCGCCGCGCTTCACGACGCGTTTGGTGTGGACGCGGAAGATCTGATACTCCTCGAATTCCTCTTCGAGCTGCTTTTCGAGCTTCTCTTCTCTCCGCTTCTGCTTCTCGAGCTTCTTATCGATCTTTCTCTGTTCTTTCTCTTTTTCTTTATTGATAATCCGAGTCGCTTCCTCCACAGAGATGCCCTTTTCCTTTGCCAGCTTGTAAGGATTCCTCTGCTTCGCCTGGGTCGGCTTTCCTTCCGCAACTTCCTCTTCAACTGTTTTTTTGCGCTGATCTCTGATCGTAAATACGACCATGACCACGATCATCGCCACCATCAGCAGACCATATACCAGGCCTCCGCCTGACTGCTTTGTCGTAAAGCTGATCGTCTCTGTTTTTCCCAGTTCCGTTCCGTCATTATTGACCAGACCTCCGTCAATGGTGATCTTATACTTTTTATCGACCTTCAGATCTTTTGTCGACAGCAGGGCGATCATATTTTTCTGGGACTTATCGTAGTAAATCTTAAACTTTACTTCTTTTCCTTTATTATCCGTAAAGAGGAACTTATCCTCGTTCATCGAACGGACATTGTCCACGTCATCATTAAAATAGAGCTTGACCATGACGTTCTGGGCCTGGACTCTGCTGTAGCCGTCCTCCGGTGTTGTCTTCACCAGCTGAAATGCGTCGGACGGCGCAGCGTACACCGAGGCGATTCCTGCTGTAAGAGTCAGTATGATCGCCAGAAAAACAGCCGCTGTATATCTGCGGACTTTTCGTCCGTTCCGGATAAGCGCCGTCATTTCTTTCATATTCGTTTCCTCCTGAGTTCTCTGAAAAATTTTTTCAGTATTTCCGCACACTGTTCCTGAAGGATGCCG
>JAEIGA010006000.1_pt1 | contig 18491 bp, 12 predicted proteins | sample 9270691 | NCBI WGS metagenome assembly JAEIGA01 (sample SAMN17057246, study PRJNA624740) | gut metagenome | biome: biome; isolation source: fecal sample | host: Bos grunniens | place: China: Xizang | collected 2019
GAACAGGGTCGAATGCGCTGAGTACAATAGCCTCGGGGGTGTCATCTACAACGATTTCAACGCCTGTAGCGGCCTCCAATGCGCGGATGTTGCGTCCCTCGCGACCAATGATGCGTCCCTTCATTTCGTCATTCTCAATGTGGAACACGGTTACAGAGTTCTCGATGGCTGTTTCGGTTGCCACGCGCTGTATTGTCTGTATCACTATCTTCTTTGCTTCCTTGTTGGCGGTCATCTTTGCATCGTCGATGATGTCATTGATGTATGATGCTGCCTCGCTCTTTGCCTCCTCCTTGAGTGACTCGATAAGGCGCTCCTTGGCATCCTCTGCCGAAAGACCGCTGATTGTCTCCAGTTTTTCGCGCTCCTGTGCGTGCATTTTGTCAAGTTCCTCCTGCTTGCGCTCCAGCATGCCTTTCTGGGCTTCAAGGTTGTCCTTGAATGAGTCGAGCTCGTTCTTGCGGCGCTGCAAATCCTCGTTGCGCTGGTTGAACTGTATCTCGCGCTGCTTCAGCTGGTGCTCAACCTGCTGTATCTTGTTGTTGCGCTGCGAAATCTCCTTCTCTAGTTCTGCCTTCTTGTTGAGGAACTTCTCCTTAACCTCGAGCAACTTGTTCTTCTTAATTACCTCGGCCTCTTTGTGCGCGTCGTCAATAATGCGCTGGTGCTTTGCCTTCAAGGCGGTCTTGTTTATCAAGAGTTGGACCAGAAAGCCTACGGCCAAACCGGCTAACAGTCCGATGATCAATGTTGTAACATCCATAATAGTTATAAATTTTAATATATAAAAAACGCACCGCGACACTCCTTTGCCGATGATGACCGGCTCGGGTAGTTATTGCAATGCGTGAAACTTCAAAAAAAAGGTTGGGTCTTACTCGTCGGCCTTCAGAGTGTTGTCTATCAAGCGTGTGAGCTCGCCAATCTTGCGTCTCACCTCGGTAGACCCCATCTCGTCGGTGCCTTTTACTGCGCTGAACGCAATGTCAAGTGCTGTCATAGTCATCACTCTTACATTGCCTTCACCCGAGTAAAGGTCTTTATATATTGACAATGTCTCATTGACAATTCTGGCAGCTTTCCTGTAATAGGGTTCTTCGCTTGCCGGTACTGTCAATGGGTATGATGTGCCGTCTATAATAAGGTTGATTCCCAATTCTCTATCTTCCATATGCAGTCGTTTAATGTCTATTTGGTCAGTGACTCAATGCATTGGTCGATTTCACGCACCAGCTTTGATATCCTCTCCTTGGCTGCCTCTATACCCGAGTCGCTAAGGCTGAACATCTTGGCCTGTTTAAGGTTGTTGTAATTGCTCTCAAGAGCGACGCAACGCAACTGCAGTTCCTTGAGTGCATCCTCCTTTTCCTGGATTCTGCGTGACAGCTCATTGTTCTGCTCCACCTTTTGGCGGTATTCCTGAATGAGACAATGCAGCTTGCCCTCAAACTCGTTGATTATGTCTATATCGTTCCCGGTCATATTACGCTATTAATTGCAAATATAAGTTATTTTTGCGAAATCCAAAAGGTTTGTTGTCTTTTTTCTACTTTTTTCAGTTTCCTTGCTTTTAGAGTTGCATCCCCTCGTGCCTGAACATGCTGTGGTAATAGGCAGCTTTCTTTTCAAGTGCAAGAGGATAGGCGCGCGATGTCGATGGCATACGCCAGAAGTTGTATGTCCGTTCGCCTATCTGCAGGGTGCTTCTGCCACCCATCGTCGGCTGTGGGCAATGGAATTTCTCCACGATGGTGTCTGTGGCCTTCTGCCCGGTAGTGACAATTGCCGTGCAGCAAGGCAATTTCTCAAGCAGTGCCGCAATATCGGTGGCTGTTGCAATTTCAAGGAACTTGTCCGATGCATTCTCCTTGAGCCTCACAACCTCGCATGCCGTGTCATAGAGCGCTATACCTTTGTCGTTGCAGAAATCAACTACAGCATCCTTGTCGAATCTTTTCTCCTCCTTGAACTTGAAGTGGTTCCTGTTGCCGAAGAACAGCAGTCCCATCAGAAACCACATGTCGTTCTGCCAGTTAGGGTAAAAGAAATCCATAGACCACCTTGTCTTGGGCGGCGGAAAGCTACCGAGCATCAGAATCCTTGCATTCTGCGGCAGGAATGGCTCAAGCGGGTGTCTTTCGGTTGTGTTGTTCATGGAGTTCTGGTGTTTTGGACAAGACTCTCTTATCGTGGAAAAATGTCCTTTGTCTGGCTTATCTTGTCATATTCCGCTTGGGAAATCTCTTCTGTGAGAATTATTCCGTTTCCGTGGATGGTCTTCTCTATGAATATCTGGCTCCAATCCTTTGAAACGATCATTTGTGGCGCATGAAACGGGATTTCTATACTGCCGTTGTTGCGCAATTTGCATTGGCGGAATATGTAGGAGTCGTTTGTTTCTGCGTGCAAGATGTATCTGACCGCATGCCTACTTGCCATCCCGCTCAAGTTGGTTTCGGCAATGTATTTGCCATCCTGATGATAGAATTTGAAATTCCCTGTTTGATAGTTTTCGTTCCTGTAATACACTTCACCGCTGCGTTTGCCGTAATTTGAGGTTCCGCTGCATGGCTGTGATTTTGCATCTTTTTTGGATGAACCGCCTCCCAGGTATATGATGTGGAAAGAATTGTCCCATCTTTTATTGATGTATTTCTTTATGTCAGAATTGTTTACGGAGTAATTCTGCGAATTTTCGCAGTCGTTGTGCTTGCCATATACGACAAGGAAATCATCTCCGTCCGATTCTATCAGGTGGATGCAAAGGTCATTGCCCCATACATCTTCCCTTATTTCGGATACCATCTCGTCGTAGTTGTCGGCAAAGAAATAGCCTTGCGATACGATTCCATCTGTCTGGCTCATTACGACAGTCCACAAATTGCCGTCATAGGCTGCATTGGTTATGTAATATCCTCTGTCCCAATTGTGCTTTATCCAACGCTTTATGTTCGATATATCGTCCCGGAGATAGCACTGCATCCTGTAGTCGTGTCCCTTGGACATCACTACAAGCCATTTGTCTTTTCCTCTTGATGTGGCGGTGATTCTATAGCCATCGTGCCACTTCTCTTCTATCCACTCCTGGGGCCATGTGATGGAGTATTTGTATGTCTGCTTTTCTATTCCGGTATTTTTTGCCATTGTGACGAACCAGCCGTTCTTTGTGTAGGCGACCGAGGTTATTCTCCTGTCTTCCTGGTTCCAGTTCTTCTTGATTTTATCTTCTTGCAGTGCTTTGTCTTTTCCCGAATAGAACCATGTCTGGTTTGTGTATGGCATGCCTTTCTCGGTCAGGATGATAGTCTTGTCCTGTGCCTTTGCCAGGAAAAATGTCGCTGAAAGAAGTGTCAGGAATAAAAGCTTTTTCATAGTAGCTATTTTTATTCGGTTGTTATTTCTTTATATATTTTTTGCCGTTGACAATGTAAATGCCCGGCGCTGTAATCTCCTGCAATCTGCGGCCGGCAAGGTCATATGTCGCAGTGGTGTCCGCTTCGCAGTTTACCTCCTTTATGCCTGTAGCGCCGGCTGTAACGGAGATGATTTTCTCCTCCTTGTCCACGATAACGGTTATCTGCTCCTGACTTGTTGAGGCAATGTCGCTTGGTGCAATCTCCTCGCCTGCAGAAAGTGCAATGAATCCTCCGTCATATATCCTGCTGCTGCCGGTGTAGCCCGGTATAGTACAGGTAACACCCCCGACATCTGTAAGGGTTACCGTGTATATGTCATATCCATAAACCGGCTCTATTGCCCAATGTGATGCCGCTGTCCATGGTCCCCAGGTTGAGACTCCCTCGCCCATGCCGTTGCACTTGAGACAGCGCTGCACATCGGTAAAGTCGGGCTTGTTCGGGGTGTAATAGGTCTGCTCAAGACAGTACTCTCCCTCGGGGTAGCTGTACTCCTCGCCCTTGATGCTGTATGATACCGGTGTCTTCCCAAAACGGTAGGTCGATTGCTTTGTCTGCAAATCGCTACGGTCCTGGATGTAGCGTCCGTCATTGGCCTTCAGGTAGTAGGTGTTTGTCTCTGTAGCTTCCTCGAAGCAGAAGATACTGCGCACTTCGCCTCCCTTGTCGCCGGTAAACAGCTCGTCACCATTCTGGTACATGTAGTGTGTGGTGTGCCCGTCGGCAGCACCGCGTATGCGGTAGTATGCGGTTGCACTCTCTTCATATTCATATTCCTGTGGTGCCTCGGCTGCAACGTCAACCTTTTCCACAATCTTCTGTACATTGCTGTTGATTGCAAACGACGCGAAGGTTGCAAGTGAGCGAGGGTCGTTGCACTCGCGGGTGTCGTTGCCCATGTCCCAGTAGAAAATGCCGGCACAGCCGTTGTTGTTCATGTACTCGCTGCGCAACCACACCTGTTCCATGCCGGTGAAGTAACGGGTGAGTCCTTCACCCACATCGTATGTGTTCTGTGTGTACTCGAATGTCTCGTATGGCATTGAACGCCAACCGGTGGGGGCATAATGGGCATGGCTGCTTGCTGGGCGGCTGCCGTTGCTGTACATCGCTCCACTTGTGGTTGTCGCGTATGAGAGCATTATCTTGTCGACAGGGTATCCGTGGTTCTTCGCCTTGGTGAAGAAATTCTTGTAGTTTTCGAAATTGAAGATATTCCTGTTGCCGGGGCCGTAGTCCTGGAAATTGAAGTAGTCGACATACTGCATCTTGTCGGTGGGGAAATTGTAGTATAGCTCATGTGGCGACACTGCCTGTATCTTGCCATCGTGCATTTTGGCGCGTACCAATTGGCACAGTGTACCAATGCCGCTCCAGTTGTTGTTCCACTCAAAATCGTAATCTACACCGTCAAGGAATGGCTCGTTGCCCACCTGTGATATGGCCTCGGCAAGTGTCTCGCGATATTGGGCGTTATTGTTTATTTTGGTGAAAAATTCGTCGCTCCACTTGTCGATGCTTATTGTGACATACGCTCCCTCATAGCCCTCAAAGGTCGCCTTTATCATCCTGAACCACTCGGGTGTCGAGTAACTGTCGCGTCCAAGGTCATCGGCAAGGTCATATTTCCAAAGACCGTCGACACTGCGCGAGTATGCGCCGGTGATGGCCTTTCCGATACCTGGCTCAATTGGTGTGGCGCCTTGCGCCATGATGTCGGCGGCACCGAATTTCTGCGTCCATGTGATAGTCTCGTCAAGTTTGCCGTCGACGCCCGCGCCAATGATGCAGTCGGTCGAATGCAATCCGGTGAGCGTTGTTGTGGCTGCGGTGGTGTGTGTATATGAAGGACTGATTGTCGCATCGTCAAGCACAAAGACGAACTCGCTGCCAAGTGTGGCGGCATTGGTTGAGAAACCTATGTGATGCCATTTGCCAAGTTCTACGGCTGTAGTGTATGTGAATTCAACCCCGTTACATCGCAGGATGAACTTGCCCTGCGCCTCACCCATTCGCAATGAGATACCGTTGCTTGTGCTGCTCTCCTTCTTTATGAGATATGCTCCCGGTGTCCATTTGTCGAGCGACATCCATGTCATGAATGTGTAGGCGGTTGCGCTCTCAAGGAAATTGCTGTTGTTGTAGGCGATGAGCGACTCCTTGCCTACATTCATCTGTGCCCCTTCGCCCGCAAGGACGAGTACGCCGCTGCGTCCATCGTGTTGGGCAATGTAGCTGCCGCCGCTGATAATACCCTTGTTGTCGGGCTGTTTGTATTTGAGTGAGCCGTCGGCCTGGGCAGTGGCTCCAATCATGCTTATTACATTACTCTTTAGGTACTGTCCGTGCTGTACGCCGCGGTCAAAGAAGCGGCTGCAATCGGCATATGCAAGATTACGGCGGTATGTGAAACTTGGGTTGTCGCTGACGGCGGTGCGCTTCACACCACCGGTGCTGAATGTGCCGTTGTTCCCGTTTCCGCTGTAGTCATAGACATTGCTCGCAAGGCGTGTCTGGTCGAATTTCCAGTAGCCCACGAGGTGTTGCCATTGAGGATTGAAGCTGTCGATGGTGTTGTTCCAGAATCGGTTATAGTCGGCGGGGAGAATGAAATCCCACACGCGAACCTCGTCAATGCGACCAAGGAATCCGCCACCAAGCAGCAATGGCTCTTCGGTCGGGATTGTGAATGGTTCCGGCAGTGTAGCGTTCTGCTCATTTGCGTTGTTCACAAGCAGGCGGATGCTGTTTCCCTCCAGCAACAGTGTCAAGTGTGCCCAATTGCCGGTTGCCAGGTTGCTGTCAGTGAATGAAAAGGTGTCGGCATTGCTTTTTACCACAACTTCTCCGGGCTTGCCCAACTGTATGTTCAGGCTCTCGCCCCATGTGACAATGTTTGCGCCGGGAATCCAGTGCTGCGGGTTCATCCATAGCTGCAATGTTGTACCTGTGCCCGTTATCTTTTGTGGCAGAACACCTAATGAAATACGGCCGTTCCTTTCGAAACTCAGAGCGTTGTTGGTTACTTGTGCTGTGCAGCATAGCGATGCAAGAAACATGGCTGTTGCAATGGCGTATCTTTTCATTTTCCCGGATTTTATGATTCTTGTACTGCGAATGTATGAAAAAAAATGAAAAATCCGTGATTCTTGGGGTAAAATCGTTACAAAAAAGCCGGTGCTTGTGCTGTACTTGCCTGTAAATGAAAAAGAGGAACAGCTTGCTGCTCCTCTTTTCGGTGTTATTTCTTCTCTGCGTCCTCCATGTTCTTGCGTGGCTCCTTCTTGGCAAGAGTGATAATCTTGTATACATACTCTGTAATCCATGCCTGTGAGTAGCCTAGTTTCTCGTTGTAGCTGCGTACTGAATAAACGGTGCGGTATGTTGCCTCGTCCTTCCATTTGTTCTTTGTGAAGATGTCGTTGATAACCTTCTCGGTCATGCTGTACAACATCTTGCGCATGAAGCCCGGAACGCGGAACTTCCATTTCATCAAGTTGCCTACAAGCATTATCAAGTCGTTGTTGAAACCCTGGAATGCAAAGAGGAATGTCTGTGCGTCCTGCAACTTCTTGCAATTTTTCTTTACTGATGTATCAATCTCCTTGAAGAACTGCTCGTTGAGATTGTAGAGCTGCTCTAGCATCTTGCGGCATTTTGTGCGCTCGCCAACACCGAGCTTATTGTTCTGTGTAGGTACTCTGAGTGAACGCTTGAATGTTGCAAGGTCGGGCAACATGTTGATGTTGGTTATACCGATGTTTGCTGCCATCGAAGCCTGGTAGTAGACGCGTATGAGGGTCATGAAGTCTTCCATGCCACCAACGCGGTGCTCCTCCTGGTTGTTGTTTTTCTTTTTGAAGAAACTAAAAAATCCCATTATTGAACTCTTTAATTGTTATTAGTATCCGTAAATTCTGTATGCGAAATGAACGCATATTATTTCTTTCTGTTATTTCTCATTTTTTCGCGCTCCTCGAGCATCTTCTTCTGCTGCTCCTGCAATGCTTCAAGGCGTGCCATCATGCTTGAACGCTTGGCGAACTTCTCTTTGTTCTGCTCGGCAAAGATTTCCATCTTTTTCAACAGCTCATCTTCATTGATTGTCTTTCTCAGGTAGATTGAGGTGATGATGCTGAGCAGGGTAGAGAGGAAGTAGTAGAAGTTGAGACCTGCAGAGTATTCGTTGAAGATGAAGAAGAAGATGACCGGCATCAGGTACATCATCCAACGCATAACTTTCTGCTGCTGCTCCATTTCTGGGCTCATGCTTGGCTGCATCTTGCTTGTATAGTAGGTGTTGATGATCTGTGTTACAGAGAATAGCAGACAGAACAAGCTGATGTGGTTGCCGATTGGCCATATATCGGTCTCCCAACTTATGATTGAGTCAAATGCTGAAAGGTCTTTTACCCACAGGAAACTCTCCTGGCGCAACTCTATTGCGTTTGGCACAAAGTTGAACAGCGCAATGAAGATTGGCATCTGTATGAGCATTGGCAAGCAGCCGCCCATTGGGCTTGCGCCATACTTCTGGTAGAGCGCCATTGTCTCCTGCTGCTTCTTCAACTGATCCTCCTTCTTGGGGTATTTCTCGTTCAAGGCGTTGATGTGTGGCTTGAGTGCTCTCATCTTTGCCGAAGACACGAATGATTTCTTTGTGAATGGATATACGCACAATTTGACAATGAGTGTCAAAAGAATGAGTACAACGCCCATGTTAAGACCTGTTCCGGAAAGGAAATCAAACAGGTACATGATGAAGAAACGGTTTATCCAGCGCACGATAGGCCAACCGAAGTAGATAAGTTCCTCAAGCTCGAGGTCTCTGCCAGTGGCGATTGCCTGTTCGCTGCACTCTTTGAGTGTTTCGTATTTGTTCGGGCCAAAGTAGAACTGGATGCCTGTAGCAACCTTTCCGCTTGGGTCGAACGATGTACCGGTGAATGTAGCACAATCCTTGAGCAGTTTCTGTCCCTTGCCAATAGAACTTGAAGCCATCTGGGTGTCATGGAATTGGTCACCTGCGATGAGGATTGATGAGAAGAACTGGTTCTTGTATGCAACCCAGTTCACTGCCTCGTTCCTGTAACGGGCATCGTCATTGCCCATCTCCTTGAGGTTCTCAACATCGTCGTTGTCGAATTTGAACGATACATTTGTATAACGCTGCTCAAAATCGTAACCCGCCTCCTGCTGACGCAACAACTGCTTCCATGCAATGCCAACTCGCTTCTGCTTGCTCAGCAGTTCCTCCATGTTGTGTGCCTTTATGTAAAGGTCTACCATGTATGAACCTGGACGCAACTTGTATGTAAAGTCAATGTAGCGGTCGTTTTTGAAGTTAAGGCGCAGAACAGCCTCGGTGTCCGATGTTGTAACCGGTTTTGTGAAAAAGCACTCTTCGGTATTGAGTGTGCCAAAGTCTGCCAGGCTGAACGAATAGTTCATGCGGTTGCTGCCGGGCAATTCCTTGTTCATTTCGTTGGCGCCCTGCTTGTCCTTGCTGTCAAACAGGACAAGGTTGTTGCCGTTCTGGTCCTTGTACTCTTTCAGTGTTGCGCTTATGATGCGGCCACCGAAGGTCGCCAATTTGACCTCCAACTTCTCGTTTGAAAGTGTAATGGTGTCATTGGTGCCTGTGAGGACCATGTGCAATAGGCTGTCCGGTGAGTTCTTGTGGCTCTCGAAGAGATTCTTTCTTTCGGTCTGTCTTTGCAGTTCTTGTTCTTTTCTTTTCTGCTCATTTTCTGCAACCTGCTCTTTCCATGCTTTCTCCTTTGCCATATCCTCGGGAGTAACCTGGTTCGTTTTGAAGAAAATGATAATAACAAGGCCTATGAGCACATAGGCGAGAATGGTTTTTTTGTTCATCTTTGTTATTTTGTATATTGTTTTTACTTTTCTGTTTTTTGCGCGATGCAATGGAGGGACGATAACGGAATCCACGCAAACCGCAATTCAAACTGCAAAGATAGTAAAAATAACGATAAAATGCCTTTTCGGCGCCGTTAAAATGCGAACTTTATTTTTTATATATGGTTGTATGGTTCTTTTGTTGCATATTTGAGTTAAAAAGTATTATCTTCGCCACATAAAACATAAAAACTATGAAAGCAAAATTATCTTTTCTCGTATTTTCCTTGTTAGCCTTCTCTACAGTAATGGCACAGGACAATTCTGATGTGTACAATTATTTCAATGGTAAGATTGACGAGGCTGTGCAGACAGCATCTGACCTGTCCACAAGTAACAGCGATGTGGATTCCAATCCTGTCTATGCAAAACTGTTTGTGTCTCCGGTCCTCTATCAGGATGTTATCGAGGAGGCATTTACCGGCACTGAAACTATGGAGAGTGGCAGCAATGCAATTGCTATGGATGATAATCGCGAGGAGGTAATCTCCGATGTGCTCATGGGGATGTATCGCGATGCTCCTGCAAAGGTCGAGATGACCGAGGAGGAGTTGAGAACCCATAAGATGGTCAATTTGCGCGATTATAAAATCAAGGCTCCCGAAATCAAGTTCCCAAGACTTGCAATTCCTGAGGATGTTGTCGGTGGTATGAAGACAACCGTTGTGAAGCCCAACTACTGGAGTTTTTCGGGAAATACTTCATTGACATTTACACAGAGTTTCATCTCGGACAACTGGTATCAGGGTGGTGAAAAGAACTACTTTGCAATGCTTGCAACAATTGACCTTGATGTGAACTATAATGACAATAACCGTATTTCATGGACAAACCACTTCGACTTTGACCTTGGTTTTGCAACATACCAGAAGGAGAATACAAAACTGGGTATGAAGACAAACACTGACAAACTTCGTCTTGAGTCAACATTCGGTTACAAGTTGGTGAAGTCTCTTGACCTTGCAGCCAAAGTAAAAGTTGAGACCCAGTCTTTGCCATACTACAATGGCGATGTAATGCAGTCGGCTTTTATCTCTCCACTCGATGCAAACGCTTCAGTCGGTTTGAACTATAAACCTGATTTGGGTAACTTCAAGATAGAGTTTTATCTTGCACCATTCTCGGGCTATAACTTCCGTTATGTACGCCACGACGAACTTCTCGCAACCTATGGTCTTGAAAAACACTATACACAGGACTTCGGTACACAGCTCGTTGTAACAATTCCAACTTACCAGCTTACATCGTTCCTTGATGTCTATTCACGCTTGGAGTACTATACCAATTATCATAGAGTCTTCTTCCAGTGGGAGACAAAGTTCAATGTTGCTCTAAGCAAGTACTTCACAGCATCATTGATGCTCAATACCCGTTTCGATGACAGCGCAGCAAGAGACGTTAACTGGCAGTACTGGCAGTTGAAGGAACTCTTCACACTTGGTGTTGCATACAAGTGGTAACGGAATAGCAACGTAATGGCATGATTCCGTTGTCGGCATTCCCCCTTACAGAGCCCACCTGGATTTATCTGGGTGTGCTCTGTATTGTTCTTTTTGCACCGCTCATCTTCAATAAGTTGCGCATGCCGCATATCATTGGAATGATTCTTGCCGGCTTGCTCATTGGTCCAAACGGCCTGAATGTTCTTGAGAGAGACAGCAGTTTTGAACTCTTTGGCGAGGTTGGGCTTTTCTATATAATGTTCCTTGCCAGTCTCGAGATCAATATGCAGGAGATGAAACAGGCCAAGGGGGGTGCGCTGCTTATGGGACTTGCCGTCTTTGCAATACCTGTCGGACTTGGTTTCTTGGCGAACACCTTCGTACTCAAGTATGACAATTTCATGACATCGTTGCTGCTGGCGAGTATGTATGCGTCATATACCCTTATTTCCTATCCCATCGTGGCGCGTTACGGTCTTTCCCGTCTCAGGAGTGTCAATTTTGTTGTGGGTGGTACGATAATTACCGACACTCTCACCCTTTTTGTGTTGGCGATAATTGTCGGAGTCTCCAAGGGCGAGGCAAATGCGTGGTTCGTGCTGCTCATGTTTATCAAGCTGCTTGCTGTGGGTGCAGTGATAATTCTGCTTTTTCCACGCATTGCACGCTATTTCTTCCGCAATTACAATGACAGCGTCATCCAGTATGTCTTTGTAATGATGCTTCTGTTCCTTGGTGCTGGCTTGATGAAGTTAGCCGGTATGGAGGGAATTCTGGGCGCATTCATAACCGGTCTTGTACTCAACAGACTCATCCCGCACTCGTCACCGCTCATGCGACGCATTGACTTTGTGGGAAATGCAATCTTCATCCCCTTCTTCCTCATTGGTGTGGGCATGATGATTGATGTCAGCGTGCTCTTCAAGGGTGGCAATGCACTAGTGGTGGCGGCAGTAATGGTGATTACAGCTCTTGCCGGCAAATGGTTGGCATCGTTACTTGTGTCTAAGGTCTATCGTATGTCATCGGGCGAGCGTAATCTTATGTTCGGTTTGAGCACTTCACAGGCTGCTGCAACATTGGCCGCGGCCATTGTGGGTAATAAGTACGGCCTGCTCAATGAGGATGTGCTCAACGGTACAATCCTTCTTATTCTTGTAACCTGCATCGTAAGTTCCATTGTTGCCGACAGGGCTTCGCGCAAGCTCATTATTTCGGGTAAGGCTCTCAATGCCCCGGCGAAACTTGCGTCCAAAAAGACACTTCTTGCGCTTGCCAACCCCAAAATGGTAGATCGTCTCATGGATTTGGCGCTGCTTGTGCGCAAAGAGAACAGCCAGATTCCTCTTTCGGCCATCACGGTTGTGCTCGATGAGGACAAGCAACGACAGGAACAGGCATCGAAGGTACTTGACCAGGCTGCCAACATTGCAGCATCGGTGAACATTCCTTTGCTCACCAAGATGCGTCTCACAACCAACCTTGCCCATGGTATTGTACATGAGATAAAGGAGAATGATTATCGCGAACTTATTCTCGGTTTCCACAAGAAGGAGACCGCCAACGATACATTCTTGGGTAATGTATTGCCCGAGGTGCTCAATTCCATCGATTGCCAGGTTGTCATTACCCGCATGGATATTCCGCTAAACACCGTACGAGCAATCCATATCACATTCCCTGCCAAGGCCGAGTTTGAGGCCGGTTTCCCCTATTGGGTAGAGGAGACTGCACGCATGGCCAGTGGCTTGGGTTGCAGGATAATGTTCCACGGACATCCCGATACATTGGTAAAGATAAAGGATGAACTGAAGAACCATGCCCCAATAGAAGCCTCTTTCTATGATACCGACGGTGGCAATGACCTAAAGCGTCTTGCACAGGTCATTCACAAGGATCACCTGCTCATCATTGTGAGCGCGCGCAAGGGCTCAATCTCGTTCCGCCCATCGCTCGACCACATCTTCGTCCAGTTGCAGCGTGACTATCAGGAAACAAGCTTCCTGCTCATCTATCCAAGCGGCTACAAGGTCGAGGGTGGTGAGACGCACTGATAAAACTGAAATGTCAAAACGGAAAGGTTAAAGCTGGATTTTTTAAAACCATGATACTATGAAAAAGATTCTTTCTCTTTTGTTGGTTGCCTTTATGGCAATTGGTGTCAATGCCGGTAATGGTAATAAAACAGTGACCGGTGGGCCTTATAAGGTCGGTGATTACTACAATGATGGTACTAAAGAAGGTATTGTCTTTGTCGTTTACGATGGTGGTTATCATGGTAAAATCGTAAGTGTTGACGAAAGTCGAGAAAGATGGGCTGAGTATGCTGTCTGCCAGAATGCCACCCATGCGACATCTGATGGTGGCGGAATGGGTAATATGAACAAAATAAAGAAGTTGCCTAACTGGAAAAGCAATTATCCTGCATTTGCATGGTGTGCCTCTTTGGGTGAAGGCTGGTATCTGCCGGCGTTTGATGAACTGGAACTGATTTTTCAAAACAAAAGTATAATAAACCGCAGGTTGAACGAAAAAGGCTATGGCGAAATTGTGGATGATCTCTATTGGTCATCTACGGAGGATGTGGATAACTCAGACTGTGCGTGGCCTGTCAATATGAGCAATGGCTACACCTACTACTACGGTAAGTACTACTTCTACCATGTGCGTGCCGTGTCCGCTTTTTGATTTAGGATTTTGACTTTAGAACTTTACAGCAAAGCCGCCCTTGACGGGGCGGCTTTGCTGTTTGTCTTATTAAGGCCTAAAAGGGTATAAAGGGGCTAAAAGAAAAAGTAGGTTCCAGGTTTTACTTGAACTCCAGCACTCCGCCTTTGATAATGTCCTTGTGTGTTATTGTAGTACCTTTAATGCGCTTGCCGTTGAGGCGCGGCTTGGGGTTTTTCTTTCCTTTAGATTCTTCACTGCGTTCAGACGTGTTGTTGAGGACTTTGCCCGAAAAATGACATACTTTTTTGTCATTTCGATGGAGCGTAGCGACTGAGAAATCTCTTTCAGCTTTTTGAGATTTCTCCTCCTTGCACTCGTCAGAATGACAGACAATGGTAAACTCCTTTCCATCGGCAAGGTGCAATGTGACTTCGGGGAACAATGGCATGCCAAGCTCATATTCTCCGCCACAGGGATTGACAGGGTAGAATCCCATCGCGCTCATCACATACCAAGCCGACATCTGCCCGCAGTCCTCGTTGCCGCAGATGCCATCTGGGGTGTTGCGGTACATCTCCTTCATTATCTGCGTCACATATTGTCTTGTCTTCTTTGGCTTTCCAATGCGGTTGAACAGGTATGCCACATGATGACTCGGTTCGTTGCCGTGGGCATACTGTCCAATCATTCCTGTGCTGAATATCGGTAGTTCGGCATTCTCGGCCGGGGAGTAGGTGAACATGCTGTCGAGCTTTTGCTCAAAATGCCTCTTGCCCATGAGGTCAATGAGCCCGTCGATGTCGTGCTGCACGCTCCACATATAGTGCCATGCGTTGCTCTCGCAGATATGCGGTGTGTATTCGTCGGGGCTGAACAGTGGCTGGAACTCTCCCTTGCTGTCGCGTGGCTGCATGAATGTAGTTGACGGGTTGTACTGGTTGCGCCAGTTCCCGGCGCGGCGGTAGAACACTGTTGCAATGCTGTCATGTCCCATAGCCTCGGCCATGCGTGCAATGCAGTAGTCGTCATAGGCATACTCCAATGTGCGCGACATTGCCCAATTGTCGGCGTTGTAAGGGTCGGCGATATCGTATGGTACATAGCCGTTCTCCTTGTAGAACCCAATGCCGCGGTATCCGTCGCAGTTGGCCGTCGCTACACAGGCTGCAAGTGCCTTTTCGGCATCAAAGCCACCAACCCCTTTCAGGTAGGCATCGGCAATTACGGGCACGGAGTGGTAGCCAATCATCATGTCGGTCTCGCTTCCCCACATGTTCCACACCGGCAGGCGGCCGTGCTGCTCATGGAATGCGATGAACGAGTTTACCATGTCATCGACCAGTTCGGGTGCGGTGTATGTGAAAAGGGGGTGCGCTGCGCGGTATGTGTCCCACAACGAGAATGTCGAGTAGTTCATCCAGCCGTCGCTGGTGTGGTTCTGCTTGTCGGCACCACGGTACTTGCCGTCGACATCGCAAAAGAGAGTGGGGGCAATCATGGTGCGGTAGAGCGCTGTGTAGAAGCATACACGCTCGTCCTTTGTGCCTCCCTTCACCTCAATGCGCGACAGCCGATTGTTCCAATGTTCTTGTGTCGCGGAGCGGTAAAGGTCGAAATCGTTGTGCGGTGCCTCGGCGGCAAGGTTCTTTGCCGCGCCCTCAAGCCCTGTGCCCGAGAGTGCCGTTGTGACTGTGAGTTCCCTGTCATTGTCAAGGGCAAAGGTCATTGTTGCCACGCCGGGCATAATCCATATGTTGCCGTCGCGTATGATTTGTATTGAATCGCACTTGAATGATGCTATTGGTCTTGAAAAGCGTGTGCGGAAATAGACCTTCTGGCCGCGTGCCCAGCCGTTGGAGTGGCGGTAGCCCTCAATGGTGAAGCTGTCGACGATGGCGATGTGAGTGGCTTGTGTGGCATCCCAGTTGGTGGCCTTGCCCAAGTTCAGCAGCACGGTGGCGGTGTCGGTGGGGTAGGTGTAGCGCTGCACTCCGCAACGCTCCGTGGCGGTGAGTTCCACATCAATGCCGTAGCTGTCCAGGTGCACGCGGTAGTATCCGGCACAGCACTCCTCGCGCTCGTGGCTGAATGTCGAGTGCACTCCCAATGGCTTTGCTGCAACCCTAAGCGGATAAGTAACGGGCATGAAACTGATATCGTAGAGGTCGCCTGCGCCAGTGCCGCTAAGGTGTGTGTGACTGAACCCGGCTATTGTACTGTCGGGGTAGAAATATCCTGCAATCCAGTCCCAACCTGGCTGTCCGTTGTCGGGGCTCAGCTGCACCATGCCGAACGGGGCTTGCGCTCCGGGGTAGACATTTCCCTTGCCGTCGGTGCCTATGAGCGGGTTCACCAACTTTGTGTAGTTGGTGCATTGCGCAGTTGCAGTAATGAACAGCAATGCTGTAAATATGGTTGCGAGTGTCTTTTTCATAGTATTGGTATTTACTCTACGAAGATAGTAAAAAAAGAGTAAACAGAAAAACGAGGCATTGCCTCGTTTTTCTGTTTACTCGAAATGGAACGGTTCGAACTGTGAATCCTTGTCAACCCAGTGTGGCTTGCGCATGGCGTAGATGACGAACGGTGCGCCCACGACAATTATACAGCCTATTATGAGCACTGCATACCAGACACTATTGCTTCCCACTGAAATCTGCGCAGGTGGAATGAAACTGAGCACGAATGCCAGGAGACTGCCCAAGAAACCGACTCCGGAAACAATCCACATTATACCGTTGCCGTTCTTGCCCAGACGGAACGGACGAGGAGTGTCCTTCATGTTGTAGCGCAGGTATATGGCTGCGGCAAACATCATCAGGTACATTATAAGATAGAGTAGTACGGTCAGCTGCGAGAGTATCTGGTAGAAGCTCTGTACCGACGGCATTACAACGAACAGCAGGCTCAGAATGGTTACTACACAGCCTTGGATGAGCAGGATGTTCTTCTGCACGCCAAGTTTATTGCTCTTTTGCATGAATGGCGGCAGGTAACCGGCTTTGCCCACGGCAAATATACCTTTTGACGGGCCCGATACCCAAGTGAGCACTCCGGCAAGCACGCCGAATGCCAATGCCACGGCAATTACCGGCGACAGCCATGATGCTCCCACAAAGGCAAAATAGTTGTCAAACCCGACGAGCAGGCTCTGTGTGAGGTTGATGTCCTGCTGTGGAATGATGATTCCAAGTGCGAATGTTCCCAATACAAAGATGAGCACAGTGATGATGGCACCCATAAATACGGCTTTAGGGTAGTTCTTGCTCGGGTTTTCCATGTCCTTCACATGGATACCGGTCATCTCCATGCCGGCATAGAAAAGGAAAATACCCGATGCGAGCACAAGGTTGTCGAGCTTGGTGATGTCCGGGAAGAAATCGCCGCCGAAGTCCATCTGTGACTTGCCGCCTCCAATGAGGTAGATGATGCCAAGCAATACCAACAATGCCGCAGGGATAATTGTACCGATCAATCCGCCGACCTTTGCAACCTTGCTCACCCAACCGAGTCCCTTGAGTGATATGTATGTCGCAATCCAGTAGATTGCAAGCACAACTACAAGGGTATAGAGCTTATTGGATGCAAGTGTCATGTCGGCATTGTCATTCATTCCGATAAAGGCAAGCGACACCGCGCCGAATGTGAGCACCGTGGGGTACCATATTGTACTCTCTACCCATTGTAGCCAGATGGCAACAAATCCTATTCTTTTGCCGAATGCCTCACCTACCCAACGGAACACACCGCCTTGCTTGTCCTGGAACATTGCGGCAAGCTCCGCTGCCACAAATGATGTCGGTATCAGGAATACAAGGGCTGCAAACAGGTAGTAGAAGGCCGAACTGATACCATATTCGGCTTCGGCCGGCAAACCTCGCAGCGACACAACCGCTGTCACATTCATGATGGCCAGCGTTGCCACGCCCATTTTTACACTTTTTGTCAATGTAGTCATAGTTATCCTTTTTTTGATGGTTAGAATCGTAAAGAATAACAATGCTACAGAACCTAATGTTCGTTGGATATCTGCCAAAAGCAGAGGGGTAAACAAAAGGCGGCACGCAAAAGCGTGCCGCCTTCTCATTGAGTATGCATTGATTTATTATTCTGCAACTTCCTCTTTGCCCCAGTCGAGCTTAGCCATGCGCTGGTAGCTTGCATAGCGTTTCTGTGCCATCTCCTTGGCTGCTTCGAACAACTCGCCGGCCTCGGCAGGGAACTGTTTTGCAAGTGATGCATAACGAACCTCACCCTGCAAGAAGTCCTGGAACTTGTCCCACTGTGGCTCTTTGCTGTCGAGAGTGAATGGGTTCTTGCCCTCTTCCTCCAACGCTGGGTTGTAACGCCACAAGTGCCAGTAACCGCACTCAACGGCTGCAGCCTGCTCGGCCTGTGCCTTGCCCATACCGCGCTTGATACCGTGGTTGATACATGGAGCATATGCAATGACGAGTGATGGACCTGGATAAGCCTCGGCCTCACGGATTGCCTTGAGACACTGGTCATAGCTTGCACCCATGGCAATCTGTGCAACATATACATAACCGTATGTTGTAGCAATCATACCAAGGTCTTTCTTGCGGATGCGCTTACCCGATGCAGCGAACTTGGCGATAGCACCCAGAGGAGTAGCCTTTGATGACTGACCACCTGTGTTAGAGTAAACCTCTGTATCCACAACAAGGATATTTACATCCTCGCCCGATGCGATAACGTGGTCAAGACCGCCGTAACCGATGTCGTAAGAAGCACCGTCACCACCGATAATCCACTGTGAGCGTTTTACAATGTACTGCTTGATGTCGAGTACCTGCTTGCAAGTGTCGCAACCACAAGCCTCACAAGCCTCGATGATTGCAGGAGCAACCTCTTTTGTCACCTCGGCATTGTTCTTGTTCTCAATCCACTTCTGTGCAAGAGCCTTGAGCTCGTCTGAACACTTCTCGCAAGACTGCATCTCTGTGAACAATCTCTCAAGACGCTCGCGCATCTTGTTCTCGGCAAGCTTCATACCCAAACCGAATTCGCAGAAGTCCTCGAACAA
>JAEIGA010006001.1_pt1 | contig 18485 bp, 15 predicted proteins | sample 9270691 | NCBI WGS metagenome assembly JAEIGA01 (sample SAMN17057246, study PRJNA624740) | gut metagenome | biome: biome; isolation source: fecal sample | host: Bos grunniens | place: China: Xizang | collected 2019
AGTACTTGCTCAAGCCTATGAACTGCCCTCACCACTGCGAGATCTACCGCTCTAAGCCACGCTCATACAAGGATCTTCCAGTGCGTTTGGCTGAGTTCGGTACCGTTTACCGCTACGAGCAGTCGGGTGAGTTGCACGGTTTGACACGTGTACGTTCGTTCACTCAGGATGATGCCCACCTCTTCGTGCGCCCAGACCAGCTCTTGGAGGAGTTCGAGAAGGTTATCGATATCGTGTTGTACATCTTCCGTACCTTGAAGTTCGATAAGTTCACCGCACAGGTATCGTTGCGTGACCCTAACAACACCGAGAAGTATATCGGCTCGGATGAGAATTGGGAGAAGGCCGAGAGCGCTATCATCGAGGCAGCGAAGAATAAGGGTCTCGACACCATCGTAGAGTATGGTGAGGCAGCCTTCTATGGCCCTAAGCTCGACTTTATGGTTAAGGATGCTATCGGCCGTAGCTGGCAGTTGGGTACTATCCAGGTAGACTACAACCTCCCAGAGCGTTTCGACCTCACCTATAAGGGTTCGGATGATAAGTTGCACCGCCCAATTATGATTCACCGCGCACCTTTCGGCTCTATGGAGCGCTTCGTAGCGGTGTTGTTGGAGCATACTGGCGGTAAGTTCCCATTGTGGCTCACCCCAGACCAGGTGGTGGTATTGCCAATCTCGGAGAAGTACAACGACTATGCTAATGAGGTGGCACGCCAGCTCAACATCGCCGATGTACGCGCTCAGGTGGATGACCGCAACGAGAAGATTGGCCGTAAGATTCGTGACAACGAGCTTAAGCGCATCCCTTACCTCTTGATCGTAGGTGAGAAGGAGGCCGAGGAGAACAAGGTATCAGTACGCGCTCAGGGCGAGGGCGACAAGGGTCAGATGACCATCGCCGAGTTCATCGACTTTATGCGCTCGTTGGTAAGTGCCGAGATCGAGGCTAACGCATAACGTGCTGAATGACAAGAGAATAACTATAAGTCTAACTAACAACTAATTAATTTGGCAGGACAAACACCATTCCGCCCACGCCCACAGGCGCAGGGGAATAACAACCAGCAGAACAGCCAGCAGCAGCGCGACCAGCGTGGTCGTCGCCCACAGCAGGAGAACCCCAATCGTATCAACGACGAGATCACCGCACCACAGGTACGTGTCGTGGGTGATAACGTAGAGCCTAACCTCGTACTCCCTATCAAGGAGGCGTTGCGTTTGGCCGACGAGATGGAGCTCGACCTCATCGAGATTTCGCCTAAGGCGGAGCCTCCTGTATGCCGTATTGCCGACTACCAGAAGTTCCTCTACCAGCAGAAGAAGAAGGCTAAGGAGATCAAGGCTAAGCAGGTGAAGGTTGTGACTAAGGAGATTCGTTTTGGTCCACAGACCGACGACCACGACTACAACTTCAAGCTCAAGCACGCCGAGAACTTCATCAAGGAGGGTGCAAAGGTTAAGGCCTATGTATTCTTCCGTGGCCGCTCTATCGTCTTCAAGGAGCAGGGCGAGATTCTGTTGTTGCGCTTCGCAAACGACCTTGAGGAGATCGCTCGTGTAGAGATGATGCCAAAGCTCGATGGTAAGAAGATGAATATGATCTTGGCACCAAAGTCGAAGAAGTAGGCTTTAGCGGTCCTCGTGACCATCTGTAAAAGTGAAACCCCGCGGAAGACTCCGTGGGGTTTGCTTTTTTGGGTTGCAAGGCAAAGTCTTGCTCCTACTATCGTCGTCTAAACTCTGAGAGGGTGATGCCTGTGGCCATTGCCACGTTGAGCGACTCTGACGTTGGGCGCTCGGCGGGGTAGGCGGGGATGAGCAGGCGGTGGGTGATGGCCTTGCGGCACTCCTGGCTGAGGCCACGGCCCTCGTTGCCCATAACGATAATGCCCGTGGGCGTGAGCGTCGTACCATATATATTATCGCCATCGAGGAGCGTGCCGTAGATGGGCATACCCTCCTCGTGGGCCTTGCTGAGCAGGTGGGGTAGGTTCTCCACATAGTGGATGCGGACACGTAGTATCGCCCCCATAGTGGCCTGTATGACCTTGGGGTTGAAGCAGTCGGCACACTCCTTCGAGCAGAGGATGTCCTCCACGCCAAACCAGTCGGCAAGGCGTATTATAGTGCCGAGGTTGCCAGGGTTCTGCACCCCGTCAAGAGCCAGTACAAGGCTCTTAGTCAGTGTGTTAAGGTTGAGACGGTAGCGTGGTTGCTCCACCACGGCGAGGGTGTCTGAGGCGCTCTTAAGGCCCGACAGGCGCTCCATAGTCTTTGTGTCCACGACCTCCACGTTGCCGCCCTTGAGGTCTGTGCGTGTGGTGTAGATGCGACGTATGGTGAGGGCCGAGGAGGCTATCTCCTCGACGAGTTTTGCACCTTCGGCCACGAAGAGGCCCTCCTCATCGCGGTTGCGCTTATCCTGAAGCGAGCGTATATGTTGTATCTCTGCCTTGGTCATTGCTACTCTATGGTGAATGTCTCGCCTTCGGTGGCGAGGTCTGTGTTTTCGAAGATTGTTCTGCACTCCTCGACTAAGGGCATTGGGTCCTTGTATCGCGAGGAGAAGTGGCCTATGATGAGGCGCTTAGCCCCTGCGAGTTGTGCCACCCGTGCGGCCTCGTGGGTAGTGCTGTGGCCTCGGCCCTTGGCCCATTGGCTCTCGTTGGCGGAGTAGGTGGTCTCGTGGTAGAGAAGATCGACACCCTGCACACGCTCTGCGGCCCTTGCCGAGTAGTTGGTATCCGAGAGGTAGGCGTAGGAGCGGGGCTGGTGGGGTAGGTAGGCTACCTCGCTGTTGGGAAGCACCGTGCCATCCTCAAGGGTTATATCCTCTCCGCGCTTGGCCTCGACAATCTGGGCGATGGAGAGGTTGTATTTCACGATTTTGAACTTATCGACGTTCAGTGCGGGCATCTTCTCTCGAAAGAGGAAGCCTGCCGTGGGGACCCTATGTCTGAGGGGGATAGACCACACCTCAAGGCTCCTGTTTTCGAAGATTATGCGATGCTCCGTGGTGCGCACCTCGTGCCACTTGACCTCGAAGGGGAGGTCGTCCCAGAAGTAGCGACGGTGGTAGTCGAGGATTTCGCCCATAGGGGCAGGGGCATAGATCTCTAACGGTGTGCGCTTACCTTCAAGGCCGAGGGTGGCGATGAGGGGGAAGAGTCCGAAGCAGTGGTCACCGTGGAGGTGTGAGATAAAAACGGCCCTAAGGCGTAGCGGATTTATGCCACGCCTTATGAGCTGTTGTTGCACTCCTTCGCCAGCATCCACGAGGTAGTGTTGTTCGTGGAAGTTTACCACCTGTGCCGAGGGGTGAGCCTTGGGGGTGGGCTTAGCCGAGGAGTTGCCGAGTATCGTTACTGTGAACGACATTGGCCTACTGAGCGAGCAACCAGCGCTCGCAGTCGAGAGCCGCGATACAGCCTGAGCCTGCAGCGGTGATAGCCTGACGGTAGTGTGGGTCCTTGACGTCGCCAGCAGCGAAGACACCCTCTACAGAGGTCTTAGATGTGCCTGGCACAACCTTGATGTAGCCCTGCTCGTCGAGTTCGAGCTGACCCTTGAGTACCTCTACGTTAGGGTGGTGACCGATAGCGAGGAAGAAGCCCATAATGTCGAGGACACGCTCCTGACCTGAGGTGCTAACCACGCGAACGCCTGTTACGCCATCCTCATCGCCCAAGACCTCAGCGGTGTTGTGCTCGAAGAGTACCTCGATGTTTGGGGTGTTGAACACGCGCTCCTGCATAGCCTTAGAGGCGCGGAGGTAGTTCTTACGCACGATGAGGTAGACCTTCTTGCAGATAGATGCGAGGTAGGTAGCCTCCTCACAAGCGGTGTCACCACCACCCACTACCGCTACATCCTGCTTGCGGTAGAAGAAGCCGTCGCAAGTGGCGCAAGCGCTGACACCCATACCACGATACTTAGCCTCAGACTCCAAACCGAGGTACTTTGCTGAAGCACCTGTACATACGATAACTGCCTCAGCCTCAATCTGATGCTCGTGGTCTACGGTAGCCTTGAATGGGCGCTGTGAGAGGTCGATGTCGGTGATGATACCGCGACGCACGTCGGCACCGAAACGCAAAGCCTGCTTGCGCAAGTCCTCCATCATAGCAGTACCTGTGATACCCTGTGGGTAGCCTGGGAAGTTCTCAATCTCGGTGGTTGTGGTGAGCTGACCACCTGGCTCGATACCCTCGTAGAGTACTGGTGAGAGGTTAGCACGTGAGGTGTAGATAGCTGCGGTGAAGCCTGCAGGGCCACTACCGATAATCAATACTTTTACTTTCTCCATAGTAGTAAGTTTTAGTGTTATAAGTTGTTGTATATGTTATAGTTACTGTCGTTAGTTGCGTGTGTTTCTGAAGTCGGCACTATGCTCCTCTTCCTCTCTGAAGTCGTAGCCGTAGCCCACCATCATATCACCTCCCGTGTCGCGCTGGCGGTCGGCATCCGTGGTCTCGCGCATACGCTCTTGTATGTTGTGGCCCGAACGTATTACCTCCTCGACCTCCTCCTTGGTTGGGGCGCTACCCGTGAGTTGGCCGAGGAGGGTGTAGGCGTAGGCCGAGGCCATATCGTAGTAGTTGGCCATCAGGGCGTTGAGGCGCTCGGTGATGCCCTCCAACGAGAGTTCGTTCTGGGCGATGAGCGTCATAATCTCCTCCACGGCATCGAGCGGAAGGTACTGACCTGCGAGGTCTATCCATTCGCCCTTGTAGGGGCTTTGGAAGGTGTAGTCGCCACCTTCGAGCATGGCACCTATCGAGGCGGCTATGGCGCTGTTGTAGAGGCGCTTAGCACGTGGTATCACCGTGGCACGGATGGTCGTGCGGTTGTAGGTATATTGCTTAGCCTCAGGGTCCTCCTCCTCCAATCGGGTGAGGATGTCGAGACCGCGGAGCATCTTGCCCGTGATGAAGGGGTTGAACTCCTCGAAGCATATATTGTCGCGCTTGAGGCTTCGGCGGTCGCGGCTCTTCCACTTGGCGATATCGCGCACTGTGCCGTAACTCTTGAGCGAGAGGGCTGGCATCAGCAACGACTGGCCCGCCTCCTCGATGAGGTAGGAGTAGGGCATATCCTGGGTGTCGTGGTGGCGCGTGTGGCGACCCAAGACCACGGTGTAGGGGCCCTCGATGGCGGGGGACATCACGTAGGCGCTACTTCCGAACTTCGTGCCTCGCTGGTGTACCGACTGGTGGACAGCACCACTCTTGAAGAGGTGGTTCGACTGGTTTGTGCCACTGCCTGCGTTGAAGAAGGAGAAGATGCCTGCGATGAGGAGCGACGACTTGTGGTGCGACACGGTGAAGGGTCCTGCAAAGACCGAGGCGGCCTCGCCATTGGCGAAGTGGCAGTTGGCAAACATCAGCGTATCTATGGCCGTGAAGCCATTCTCGACGATGCTGTTCTCGCCGATGAAGCTGCGCTCGACGCTCGAAGCTCCCTCCACACGGGCGTAGTTGTCGATGATGAACTCCTTGGCTCTGACGTCGATACCGACGGTTGAGGCGTAGCCCACGGTGCCATTTTCGAGGTGCGAAGCCCCCTCTATGGTTGCGCACTCCTCGATGCGTACCTCGCGGATGAAGCGCGCACCTACGATGGTGGAGTTGTCGCCCACATAGCCCATTGTCGAGCGGTGGGACTCGCTACGCTGGGTGGCCAAGGCCAAGAGGGCCGAGGTCATAGCCTCGCGGTTACGCATCATAGTCATCAGGTAGGCCACCTGCGAGGTCATCGTGCGGTAGATGATGGCACTGCGCCCTCCGTTCTCGTTCACGGCCGACACTTTAGTTCCCTCACCAAAGGAGGTGGCGTGGCGGCACTCCATACGTAACACGTCGTCGATGAAGCAGTTAGCGCCGATGACGTAGTTCGATATCGTGGAGTCGGCGATGCGGGTGTTCGAGCCTATGGTCACACTGCCCTCGAAGCGCACACCGCGCAACTGCTCCACCCTGAAGTCGGGGGCAACCAATACGTGGTCCCAATCCTCGGCATAGCAACCGCGACGCTCCAAGGCTTTGCGCTCGTCGGGTGTGGTGATTCTATAGTGTGACATAAAGCGTTGTGTGTCAGTTATTTATATGGTGTGTACACTACCTTCTTGGTCTCGAAGAACTCCTCGTCGATCATAGGTCGGATGTCGAAGAGGGTCCAGTGGCGACGGGTCAGGGCCAACTCCTCGGCGAGGTCTCCGCCCTTGAGGTAGAGGATGCCGTTGTCGAGAGAGCCTCGCTTGCCCTTACGTAGCAAAGGCCACGCCCACGGCATAAATCGTGCCATCTCCGTAACGGCACGAGAGACCACGTAGTCGAATTTCTCTGTGACCTGCTCGGCACGGCAGTTCAGCGTGCGCAGGTTGGTTAGTTCGAGCCCCTCTTTTATGCCCTCGACCACACGTATCTTCTTGGCGATGGAGTCCACACCCAGGAAGTCGGTTTCGGGGAAGAGGATGGCAAGGGGTACTGAGGGGAAGCCTCCGCCACAGCCGATGTCGATGACCTTAGCCCCAGCCTCGAACTGGCACACCTTGGCGATGGCCAACGAGTGGAGGATATGGCGAGTGTAGAGGTGCTCCATATCCTTGCGTGAGACGACATTTATGCGTGCGTTCCACTCCTGGTAGAGCATCCCAAGACGCTCGAATTGTACGCTCTGCTTAGGGCTTATCCCTGGGAAGTAGCGCTCGATTATTGTGTGGTCCATAGTCGTTGTTTGTGTCGGTATGTGTTATGTAATACCCTATGGGTTAGGGTGTTACTCCTTTTCTGTTATCAGTTTGCAGACCATCGCACGGGCGCGACGTATCTGTGTCTTTACGGTGTTGAGCGGCTTGTTCAACCTCTCGGCTATCTCCTCGTAGGAGTACTCCTCCAAGAAGCGCATCTCGATCACCTTGCGGTACTCTTCGGGCAACTCCTCCAGAGCGTCGTCGAAGTGGAGGCGGCTCTGGTTTATTATCACCGACTCTTCGGGGGTTGGTGTGGTTGCGAGGGAGGTGTGCAGGTGGTTATCTATCGAGACGTCGTCGGTGCGTTTGCGCAGGTGGTCCACCAGCGTATTGCGCGCTATGGTGTATATCCACTGGCCGAAGGTGTACTCTTGGGAGTAGTTGCCTAAGTGGAGGTATACCTTGAGGAATGTCTCCTGCAGGAGGTCGCTGGCCATCTCCTTGTCGCTGAGGCGTTGCTCGAAGAGGTGTCTCAGGGCATCGCGGTAGCGGGTGAAGAGGTACTCGAAGGCCTGCTGGTCGCCCCGAGAGGCGAGGTTTACGAGGGATGCGTCCGTGGCTACGATATAGTCGTCTATGTCCATATACGTGGTGTGTTTTTACTCTCCTTGCTCCTTATTATCTTCTCTATCACGGGTCCTGCGAGGTCGTAGATCCAGTAGTTGAGGGCTACATCCTTAAAGCCGAGTTTGCGTGCTGTGCGGTGGCTACTCCATACCACTGCGAGGTAGCGCAACAGGAGGAGCGCCAAGGCCCCAATCTTGAGTTCGAGGGGCAAGACCACTAAGGCCACCAACGAGGCTACGAAGTAGAGGAGTCGGCTGTTGCGCTCACGGCGTATGAAGGTGCGCACCGCTAAGGGGTAGTCGTTGTATGTCGAGCCGTAGTAGCGTGTATGCTCCATCCACTCGCTCCACACATCCGAGCGTCGCTCATCTACTATGGAGTGGGGCGAGAGCACCACGGCGATACTCTGGGGGTTGAGGCGCACGAGGTCCTGGATGTAGAGGTCGTTGTCGCCGATGTCTATGCCGAGGTGGTTATATCCGCGGGTCGAGTAGTAGAGCTCCTTGGTGAAGCCGTAGTTGCTCTGTGGGGCGTAGTATAGTTCATCGACCACGGCGCGCGATATGGCGTTGCGCATATTGTGGTACTCGGTCATCATCATAAGGTACTGCCTAAGGCCCTTGCGCTGGAAGTCGGGCACGGCGCTACCCACGACGATAGAGCCACGCTCGAAGCCCTTGGCCATATACTCCACCCAGCGCTCCGAGCGAGGCATAGAGCCTGGAGTGGTGAAGAGGAGGTGGTCGTACTGCGCCGACTTGATGCCTATGTTGAGTGCCTGCTTGGTGGTTATGAAGAAGTGGTTGTGGCCACCCACCTTCGTCAGACGCATATAGGAGAAGTGGTTGCGGAGGCTCTGCAACTGGTCGTAGTACTCGATGTCGCTACCCACATATACCACCACCACCTCGAATGAGGAGTAGGTCTGGTGGAGCAGTGTGGGGAGCTCTTTCGAGAGGAACTGCTCGTTCTCGCCACGCACCACCACAATCACCGATACCGCAGGGTTGCTACGCTTACGCTTGCGATGGCGCAAAAGGCGGAAACTGTAGATGCGGTAGTAGGCTATGGCGTAGTAGTATAACTGCGTGAAGAAGAGGATGATAACCACGCCACAGAGGGCCAGCCCCTGCCACGTGTAATGGTCTAATATGTTGCTAAAAAAGTGTGTCACTGTCGTTATGTTATATATATCTTGACAAAGGTAGTAATTTTTTTTGAGATTTCATACTTTTTTTGTGCTGGGCGTTGCAATGCCTTGCCCTCTATTGTTTGTCACACCGTGTCACACACCCCACCCCCTGTGACAATGTGACAAAGTGAGTAGACGCAGTAAAAAATTTAACCCAAAAGCAAAAATAATTGTTAAAATACTTGACAAGTCCACTTTTCTGTTGTATATTTGCACCGTCGAATCAAGCCGTATAGCCTACCTCTCATTCGAGTGACCTGCACACGCTATACGCCTTATGTCTATAGACATACTTAGATAAACATAATATTTTACGACTATGCAGAAGATGACAGTAACCGACCCTAACGGCAAGATTGTAGCCCTACCTGAGGCGTACAATGATTTAACAGGCAAGGCTCTTGAGCGCGCCATCAAAGACTTCGAATACGACCTTATGGAGGAGCATCTTGCCCCCTACATTGTCGATATGACGAAGGAGCTACCAGAGCAACATCCACTAATATCTATAGATGGTAGTTGCGTCTGTTCGCGCGGTAACATCTCGGCCATCGTGGGCGAGGCTAAGAGCAAGAAGACCTTCCTCACCTCGGCCCTCGTAGCCTCGGCAATGGCGATACCCTCGCGCCTTATCAACAACTTCAAGAATGTTGATAAAGATATGAATATCAACGTACTATGGGTTGATACCGAGCAGGGTGAACGCCACGTGCGCAAGGTGGTTGAGCGTATCAGCGAGATGACTGGAGCCAAGCTCGGAGGTGCTGTGGCAGAGCCCCGACTAACGACCCTTATGCTCAGGGAGTTAGAGCCTGCCCAGCGCTACAAGATAATGGTCGATACCATCTACCACTATCCATTACCATTTGATTTAATAGTAATAGATGGTATTGCCGACCTGCAACGCAACACTAACGACCTTGAGGAGAGCGATGCGTTGGTAGGTGCGCTGATGGCCCTGAGTACCAAGATTGATGCACATATAATCTGTGTGTTGCATACCAATCCTGGTAGTGACAAGGCGCGAGGCCACCTCGGCTCCTCGCTCCAGCGCAAGGCCGAGTCGGTGTTGTTCGTACACCGTGCCGAGGATTGCTCGATAGTTGAGCCTCAGTACTGCCGTAATGAGCCCTTCGAGCGCTTCGCCTTCAACATATCTGAGGAGGGTATCCCTCAGTTGTGCGACCTCCCTACGCAGGGTACTACGGTAGGCGACGAGGTGGTTGAGATACTCACCAACGCCTTTGGTGGTGTCGTCGAGCGTGCTGTGCTGGTCAAGAAGTTGGTTAGCCAGAGGGGTCTTAACCACTCTACCGCACAGATGCGCATCCACCGCCTCATCGACAAGGGGGTACTCATCGCCAAGGATAACCTTGTGTGCCTACCTACTGTCCAACTACCACAATCTATGCCAGAGGCAATGCCTGAACCTACACCTGAACCTACATCTGAGCCTACGCCCCAGCCAATCTATGGTACCTCTCTCGACCTCTTCCCAGAGCCTCCGTTCTGATGTTATTGCTTTGTCACATTGTCACATTGTCACAGGGGGTGGGGTATGTGACAGGTGTGACAAGCCTTGTGACAAGGGTTGTGACAAGGGGAATTTAGAGACTATTTCTTCCAAGGAGCGAAAAATATGAAATATTTTTACTACCTTTGTACGTTAAACCGATACTATGAAATACACTTTGCAACATACTGCGCCCCAGAGTAAGGCGCGCGCGGGCCTCTTGGAGAGCGACCACGGCCCTATTGAGACCCCTATTTTTATGCCCGTGGGCACGGCAGCAGCGATGAAGGGTATCTTTCATCGCGACGTAGAACACGAGGCTAAGGCACAGATTATCTTGGCCAACACATACCACCTATACCTCCGCCCAGGTATGGATATCATCGAGGCGGCAGGGGGTGTCCACCGCTTCTCGTCGTGGAACAAGCCTATGCTCACGGATAGTGGTGGCTTCCAGGTCTTTTCGTTGGCCGCGTGCCGAAAACTCAAGGAGGAGGGGTGTCACTTCCAGTCCCATATCGACGGCTCACGCCACCTCTTCACCCCCGAAAGTGTCATCGACACCGAGCGCACCATAGGTGCCGATATTATGATGGCCTTCGACGAGTGCCCTCCAGGCGATGCCCCTTACGACTACGCCAAGAAGTCGTTGGCACTCACCGAGCGCTGGTTAGAGCGCTGCTTCAACCGCTACCACTCGACCCAGCCTAAGTGGGGTCACTACCAGGCCCTCTTCCCCATAGTGCAGGGCGCTGGCTACCCCGACCTCAGAGAGGCTGCGGCACGTAACGTCTTGCAGTACAATGCCGATGGCTACGCCATAGGAGGCTTGGCCGTGGGCGAACCTACGGAGGTTATGTACGCTATGATTGAGGTCTGCAACGCCGTGTTGCCCGAAGATAAGCCCCGCTACCTGATGGGTGTGGGTACGCCCGTGAATATCCTTGAGGCGATAGATAGGGGTGTCGATATGTTCGACTGCGTGATGCCTACGCGCAATGGTCGCAATGGCCAACTCTTTACCTCTGAGGGAGTTATCAACATACGCAACAAGAAGTGGGAGAGGGACTTCTCGCCCATCGACCCCAATGGCATAGCCTTCGTAGATACCACCTACACCAAGGCCTACCTCCACCACTTGGTCGTGGCCAAGGAGATGCTCGCGGCACAGATAGCCTCACTGCACAACACGGCCTTCTACCTGTGGCTCGTGGGCGAGGCGCGCAAACATATCATCGCTGGCGACTTCAAGACGTGGAAGGAGATGATGGTGGTGAAGTTGTCGCAGAGACTCTAAGGTGGTGTGCATAGTGAATTGATTACTAACGAGTTAAACTAATACGATGCAGTTTCCCTCGATACCAGGATTCAGGACTCTTGACCGCTACATCCTCAAGAAGTTCCTCCTAACCTACATCTTCGGTCTGATGATGATGACCGTTATTTTGGTCGTTTTCGACTATGTTGAGCGTGTCGATGACTTCACGGAGTTACACGCCCCCTGGCGCGCCATAATCTTCGACTACTACCTCAATTTTGTCCCCTTCTTCATCAACCAGTTCAGTGCGCTGTTCACCTTCATCTCGGTAATCTTCTTCACCTCGAAGTTGGCTATGCAGACCGAGATTGTCGCCATCCTGTCGGGAGGTGTAAGTTTCCGACGCCTGCTCTGGCCCTATATGATGGGAGCCTTGGTTATCGCTGTGGCGAGCCTCTCGCTGAGCCTCTGGGTCATCCCCGACGGACAGAAGGATAGCGTAGCCTTTCAGGCGCAGTACTTCAAGGGCAAGCAGGTCTTGGAGTACAACCAGAACATATACCGCCAGGTAGAGCCAGGGGTCTTTGTCTATGTGCGTGGCTTCTCGCCCCACTTGGAGCGTGTCCCCTTCTTCGCTATGGAGCGCTACGAGGGCTCTCAGATGGTGGAGGTGCTCAACGCTGCGAGTGCCACCTTCGACGAGCAGTCGGGCCGCTGGACCGCCCCCCGCTACGTCATCTACTCGCGCACCGAGGATGGCTCGTTGGGCTATGAGCAGTTCCGCAACCTCGACACCTTGGTAAACCTCGACGTGAGGGAGTTGGTCGATACCAAGGGCCTTGTCAAGACCCTCGACTATGCCGAGTTGAACGACTTCTACGCCCAGCAACAGCGCAAGGGTAGCGACGACCTCTTCCTTATCGAGGTGGAGCGCCATACGCGCTTTTCGTACCCCTTCTCCACCTTCATCCTCACGCTTATCGGCGTGTCGTTGGCCTCGCGCAAGGTACGTGGTGGTATGGGTATGCACCTCGGCGTGGGTATCGCCCTCTGCTTCGGATATATTATGCTGGGCCGCGTCTTCGAGCAAGTAGCCCTCGGCGGAGGTATGGCCCCCTGGTTGGGAGTGTGGTTACCCAACTTCATCTTCGCCTTCATAGCCCTTTACGTCTACTTTAAAGCCCCTAAATAACAGATGGTTACGATACAAGATATTACCGATAAACTACGCCGTGGCGAACGCCTCACCACCGAGGGCGCCCTTATGCTGTGGCACGAAGCACCCCTTTGGCTGTTGGGTGAGTTGGCTACCGATCGCAAACGCCAGGTGAGTGGCCAGGAGGTCTACTACAACCGCAACGTACACCTTGAACCGACGAATATATGTCTCTTCAACTGCGAGTTCTGCTCCTTCCGTCGTAGGGAGGGCGATGCCGATGCCTGGTATATGAGCCTCGACGAGATTGAGGAGCGCGCCAAGGCTCTGCGCACAGCAGATATCACCGAGGTACATATTGTGGGAGGTGTCCACCCCAAGCACGACCTCGACACCTACTGCGCTATGATACGCAGGGTGAAGAAGGCTCTGCCCCACGTCACCGTCAAGGCATATACCGCAGTGGAGATATTCTATATGATACGCCAGGAGGGAGTCTCTGTGGTGGAGGGTCTGCGCCGTCTGCAGGAGGCAGGTATGGAGTGCATCCCTGGTGGAGGTGCCGAGATATTTGATGCCTCGCTCCGCAAGAGGATATGTCCCGAAAAGTGTAGCGCCGAGGAGTGGCTCGCTGTCCACCGTGCCGCACACAATATGGGTATTGCCACCAACTCGACAATGCTCTATGGCCATATCGAGACCATCGAGCAACGTATCGACCACCTCGACCGCCTGCGCAAGTTGCAGGATGAGTCCCCAGGCTTCGACGCCTTCATACCGCTGAAGTACCACAGCCGCGGTAACCGCCTCAGTGAGGCTGGCGAGTGCTCGGTGGAGGAGGACTTGAGGATGATAGCCCTGAGCCGCCTCTTCCTCGACAACATACCCCATATCAAGGCCTACTGGGTCTCTTATGGCAAGGCTACTACGGAGATGGCCTTGGCCTTTGGTGCTGACGACATCGACGGCACCATTGGCGATACCACCAAGATATACTCTATGGCTGGTGGTGTTGAGCGCCCTACGATGAGTGTCGAGGAGCTTGAGGCTATGGTGCGCTCGGCAGGCTTTACCCCCGTGGAGCGCGATTCGCACTACAACCCCGTGGAGCGCTACGACGACGATGCCCTAAAACAGGAGGAGGATAGCGACGAAGAGAGTGTGATAGAAACTACTGAAACAGAGGAGATTATGGATAATAAAGAGATATCGCGTGGCCCAAAACCAACATCCAAGCCAACACCTACACCACGCCCCAAGACCACGCCTAAGACCACGCCCAAACCTAAGAGTAGTACCTCGACTAAGCAGGGTATCGTGGGCTTCTACCAGCGTTACCCCATCATCTCGCACCTTATCCTGATGGTCATCCTCGGCATCGTGGCAATTTTGCTGTTGCTTGGCTTCTTGAAGCAGGGTACGCGCCACGGCAAGAGTATCGAGGTGCCTAACTTCGTGGGTATGAATATCGACGAGGCGCGCCAAGTGGCTGACGATGAGAGTCTTAACATTATCGTCAGGGACTCCATCTTCGATGTGGACCTCCCTGGAGGTACGGTGGTGGACCAGTTGCCCCGCACCTCTACCGTGCGCGATGTTACGGTGAAGCCAGGGCGTAAGATATACCTCACGATCAACGCCTATAGTCGCCGTATGGTAGATATCCCCTTTGTGGCTAAGCAGACCCTGCGCCAGGCCCTCAACCAGGTGGAGCGTGCAGGCCTCACCATCAACGAGTTGGTCTACGAACCAGATATGACCTCTACGGACTATGTCTTGCGCCAGTATGTGGGTGGCCGCGAGATTCTCCCTACGACAAAGCGCACCGCAGCCGTCGGTACGGGTGTTACGCTCAGGGTTAGTTACCGCCAGGATGAGTTCTACGTCACCGTGCCACGCCTTGTGGGCCTCTCGTTGCAGCAGGCCAAGAGCGCTCTGTGGGATAATGGTCTCAACGTAGGTAAGATAGTCTATGACCAGAGTGTCGATGACATCATCTCGCGCCGCCAGGCACGTGTATATAAGCAGTCGCAGAGCCTTGGCTCACGCCTCGGTCGCGGTACGGAGGTTACGCTCTACCTCAGTTGCGACGAGCAGTTGGTCGATAGCCTCAGCGTCGAGGCCACCAAGCAACTCAAGGCACTCGAAACCAAGCGCCGTAAGGAGCAGGAGGCTCTCAAAGCACAAGAGGGCGAGGAGTAGGGTAGTGTTGTGAGTGTAATACAATAGAAATTAAGCAGTTAGAAAGAGTATAGATGGCAGAAGAACAGATGAAGCAGTGCCTTGAGGCCGAGCCTATGGTCGATATCGACATCGACCTTGAGGGTGGCGATGGCGAGGGTGAGGGTGACGAGATGTACGAGCATTTCGCCGTCACCGTGGATAAGGGGCAGAGTATGATGCGCCTCGACAAGTACCTCACCATACGCTTAGAGAACACCTCGCGCAACCGTATACAGATGGCTGCCGATGGGGGCAATATCTTGGTCAATGGCAAGCCCCAGAAGTCGAGCTATAAGATAAAACCTCTCGACCAAATCTCTATCGTGATGCCCTATCCGCGTCATAAGGAGGAGATTGTACCTGAGAATATACCCCTCAATATCGTCTACGAGGATGATGATATCATCGTGGTAAACAAGGAGGCAGGTATGGTTGTTCACCCAGGCGTGGGCAACCATAGTGGCACTCTGGTCCACGCCCTCTCGTACCACCTCCGCGACTTGGAGATGTTCTCGGAGGGTAATGCCCGTGCCGGCCTTGTCCACCGCATCGACAAGGATACTTCGGGTCTGTTGGTCGTGGCTAAGAACGAGCGCGCCCACACCCACTTGGCCAAGCAATTTTTTGACCATACCATCTACCGCCGTTATGTGGCCTTGGTATGGGGTAATCTTGCTGAGGATGAGGGTACTATCATCGGACATATTGGCCGTAGCCCCAAGGATAGGTTGCAGATGTACGTCTTCGAGAATGGCGAGGAGGGTAAACACGCAGTCACCCACTTCAAGGTGTTGCGCCGCTACGGCTATGTCACCCTCGTCGAGTGCCGTTTGGAGACGGGCCGTACCCACCAGATACGTGTCCATATGTCGTGGCAGGGTCACCCCCTCTTCAACGACGAGCGCTATGGTGGCAACCGCATCCTCAAGGGTACTACCTTTATGAAGTATAAGCAGTTCATCGAAAACTGCTTCAAGCTACTCCCCCGTCAGGCCCTCCACGCTCGCGCCTTGGGCTTCGTACACCCCACCACAGGTGAGTATGTGCAGTTCGAGTCGGAGTTGCCCGAGGATCTGAGGACCGTGCTCCAGAAGTGGGATACCTACACCGATGCTGTGGGCTTAGACCTCGAAGAGATATAATTGGCTGTGCGCCACAGAGTTAAACGATAAAACAGAGTCGCTATGTTTCTACCTACAACCACCAAGGAGGCCGACGCACGAGGTTGGTACGAACTCGATGTCATAATCTTCTCGGGCGATGCCTATATCGACCACCCGGCCTTTGGTCCTGCCGTCATCGGACGCATCCTCGAGGCTGAGGGCTACCGTGTCGCCATCGTGCCACAGCCCAACTGGCGTGACGATCTGCGCGACTTCAAGAAGTTTGGCAAGCCACGCCTCTTCTTCGCTGTCACCGCAGGAGCTATGGACTCTATGGTGAACCACTATACGGCCAACCTGCGCCTTAGGTCTAACGATGCCTATACCCCAGGGGGCAAGGCTGGTTTCCGCCCCGACCGCACGGTGGATACCTACACCAAGATACTCAAGGAGTTGTACCCCCATACCCCCGTGGTTGTGGGAGGTATCGAGGCCTCGCTCCGCCGCCTGACCCACTACGACTACTGGACCGACTCGCTCCAGCGCTCTATCCTTGCCACGTCGGGTGCCGACCTGCTCATCTATGGTATGGGCGATAAGCCTATCAGGGAGGTGGCTAAGGCCTTGCGTAATGGCTTCAATATGAAGCTGTTGAGGGGCTTGCGCCAGGTGGGTTTCCTCGCCGACGAGAACTACGTCGAGCGCCTCTACAACACCAGCACCATACGCCTACACTCCTACGAGGAGTGCCTTGAGGACAGGGCTAAGTTCGGCAAGAACTTCACTGAGATAGAGACACTTAGCAATATGATGGAGTGCAACACTACGCTGTTGGAGCGTGTGGGCGACAAGTATGTTGTCATCACACCGCCCCACGAGACCCTCACCACCGAGGAACTCGACCACTCCTTCGACCTGCCCTATGAGCGAGCCCCACACCCTCGCTACCGTGGCAAGGGCGACATCCCAGCGTGGGAGATGATCAAGCACTCGATAAATATCCACCGTGGTTGCTTCGGTGGTTGCTCCTTCTGCACCATCTCGGCCCACCAGGGTAAATTCATCAACTCGCGCTCGGAACGCTCTATCCTTGAGGAGGTTAAGAGACTTGTTGCTATGCCCGACTTCAAGGGCTATATATCGGATGTTGGCGCACCTTCGGCCAATATGTATGGTATGCGAGGCAGGGATGAGACGCTCTGCAAGAGGTGTAAGCGACCCTCGTGTCTCCATCCCAAGCTATGCCCCAATATGAATAACGACCACACGCGCCTCTTGGAACTCTACCGCAAGATTCGAGAGACCAAGGGTGTGAAGAGGGCCTTCATCGGCAGTGGCATCCGCTACGACCTCTTCGACGAGTCGAACTACTTCGATACCGTGGTCAAGTACCATATCTCGGGTCGCCTGAAGGTAGCACCTGAGCATACCGAGGATGGCGTTTTGCGCCTTATGCGCAAGCCCTCGTTTGCGCTCTTCGAGAAGATGAACAGCCGCTTCAAGCAGATTTGTCGCAGGGAGGGCCTAAACTACCAACTCATCCCCTACTTCATCTCGTCGCACCCAGGCTGTACGGAGCGCGATATGAGTGCTTTGGCCGATAAGGTCTTGGGCAACCTCCACTTCACTCTCGAGCAGGTGCAGGACCTCACCCCTACGCCTATGACCCTCTCGTCGGTGATGTTCTATACGGGTATCAACCCCTATACTGGAGAACAGGTATATGTTGCTCGTTCTCAGGAGGATAAGCGCAAGCAGAAGAGTTACTTCTTCGGCGGTGAGCTCCCCACCGACAAGAGCCGCACCCCTCACCCCAAGGGAAATGCCAAGGGCAAACCCTCTGCTCGACCAACAGCCCGTCCTATAGGTACTCCCCAGGGCCGACCAACGGCAAAACCTACGGGCAAGCCAACTCCAAAGCCACGTAGGAGGTAGCCGAAGAAAAAAATATTGGGTGGATTTCCTAAGAACAGAAAAAAAATTATATCTTTGTGTAAGATTTTAAAACGCAGAAACTTAAACCAATAATTAAAACAGACAAAATTATGAAGAAGATTTTCTTTTTTGCTGCAATGCTCGCTTTCTCTGTAGCTTGTGGCGGTAACCAGGCAAACACAAACGACGAGCAGACTGCTGAGGCTGAGGTAGCTGTTGAGGCAGTAGAGGAGGCAGTTGAGGAGGTTGCTCCTGAGGCTGAGCCAACTGTTGAGGCTGTAGCAGCACCTGAGAAGGATGTTGTAACTGCTGACAAGGCTCCAGAGTACAAGGTAACTACTCCTGCAGCAACTACTACTCTCAAGGCTCAGAAGGAGGTAGAGACTAAGCAGTTCGAGGGTGTTACCGAGGCTAAGGCGGTTAAGAAGGCAGAGTCTATCTCCTTGGATGCAAACAACGCTAAGGAGTCAGCAGAGGCACCAAAGTTGGATGCTAAGATTGATGGCTCTAAGGTGAAGAAGGGTGCATCAGTAGGCAAGTCTTTGTAACAGCGCATCTAATAATAAATGGGTCTTTGGACCTAAATAAGGGTAATGATGCAAAAAGCGGCGCTTGGGATAAAACATAATTAGCTGAATATTTGCAAATTACAGCGATATTTTAGAGATTAGTAGAAAACGTTTTCTACTAATCTCTATTTTTATGGCAAAATCTCGCAAAAAACGTTGTCCCCATTGTGGTTTTTTAGATACAATAAAAAAGGGTAAAAGAGCAGGATATTCACG
>JAEIGA010006002.1_pt1 | contig 18482 bp, 13 predicted proteins | sample 9270691 | NCBI WGS metagenome assembly JAEIGA01 (sample SAMN17057246, study PRJNA624740) | gut metagenome | biome: biome; isolation source: fecal sample | host: Bos grunniens | place: China: Xizang | collected 2019
AGATCCATGGTGATGGCGCCATAGGACAGGAAAGTGCGCTTGTCCGCATATGTCGTGCGGCGAAGGACCGCTTTGATCCTGGAAACCATTTCCATCATGCCGAAAGGCTTGCACAGATAGTCATCAGCACCCAGGTCGAGACCGATCACGCGGTCATATTCACTTCCCTTGGCCGTTGCCATGATCACGGGGATCGCAGCTGTGGCAGGCGCGCTGCGGAGCTTTTTGAGGATGGAGATCCCGTCCTCCCCCGGCAGCATGATATCCAGAAGGATCAGCTCAGGTAAAGTTGTATTCATCTCCTCCCAGAATTGTCTGCTGTCCGCAAATCCTCTGGCCTCAAAACCGGCGATCGTGAGCGTATAGATCATCAGGTCCCGGATGCTGTTGTCGTCTTCTACACAGTAGATCATGTCATATTCTCCCATAAGTGCAGGGTTGATAGTATTCCAATATTATGACCATTATGATGCCGGTTTGTAATCGCTGTTATCAAAAACGCGTAAAATCCATGTAAAGCTCAGGCGACGGCAGCTGTATGCATTATAGCATGCCGGAAGGCAAAAAAACCGCTCTTTCGTATCATGGCGCTTTCGTATTACAATAGTAGACAGAATGAGCCATTGCGCAGACGAAGGGGCGTACTGTTAAGATATGAGAGATACCGGAAATTATAATATGAATCAGAATAAAAGGCAGGCAGGAGCGGCCGGGGCAGAAGAGAGGATCAGAAAGCTGCAGCGAAGGCAGAACCGCCTTCGCAGAAAGGCGCTGACAGCAGTTCTTCTTGCGGCTGCCATACTGATCGCCGCCATAGCCGGCAGCAACGTGGCTGCGGATAACGAGCAGGCGATCCGGCTGGCGCTGGGAGAGCGGAATTACCAGCTCGAGGGCACGGAGGGCCCGCAGTATTATGAAGCGGACTACAAGGACACGGAAGAGCTGCGGGAAGACAGTGAAGAGCTGACGGCGGAGATCCTTCGGGAGGGAATCGTCCTTCTGAAAAACGATAACAGCGTCCTTCCTCTCAGGAAAGGGGCGTCTGTCAGCGTCTTTGGAAAGGCGTCTGTCAAGCCGGTCTACAGCAGTTCGGCGCAGGTGAGCGGCGCTGCGGACCTTCGGACAGCGCTGGAAGGAGAGAAGATCCGGGTCAACGATAAGCTCTGGGATTTTACCAGCCGGGGCGGCGGGAATTCCTTCTCCAAAAAGGTGGAGAAGAGCTTTGAGGAGTATTCGGAAGCTGCGATCGTGGTGATCGGGAGAAGCGGATCCGATACGGACCTGTATGAGCCTGCATTTGCTGAGCAGGAGGCACAGGAAGAGGCGGAGCCGGAAGAAGCTTCGGACACCGTTTCCGGCCTGGGCAGTACCACAGCGATAGAAGCGCCCGCGGAAGAAGAGCAGGCACCTGCAGAACCGCAGGTGACCGGCGCCAAGGAGCTGCAGCTGACGGAGCAGGAGAGAGACCTGCTCGCGTATGTCACAGAGCACTTTGAGCAGGTGGTCGTAGTGCTCAACACAGAGAATCCGATGGAAATGGGTTTCCTGCGTGAATTTCCGATCGCCGGGTGCCTGTGGACGGGTTCCTGGGGACAGAAAGGCGTCACGGCGCTGGCGGAAGTGCTCAGCGGTAAAGTCAATCCGTCCGGCGGACTTCCGGACACCTATGTCTACAACAGCTTCAGCGCGCCGGCAGCAGCAAACCTCGGCGATTACACGATCAAAAACAGCAAGGAAGATTTCGGCACCAAGTATATGGCTTATGCCGAAGGGATCTATGTCGGCTACCGGTATTATGAGACCCGGTATGAGGACGCGGTGCTGGGCACCACCGGCAGAAAAGGCTTCGACTATGCGGATGAAGTGGCGTTTCCATTTGGGTACGGCCTCTCCTATACAGATTTCGAGCTCAGGAACATGAAGATGGAAATGGGCAAGAAAGGGTATGAAGTCACGGTCGACGTCTATAACACGGGAGACCGGGCAGGAAAAGAAGTTGTACAGCTCTATCTGCAGAAACCTTATACCGCCTATGCGGAGAAGAATGGTCTGGAAGTTCCTTCCGTGGAACTGACAGGCTTTTACAAGACCAAGGTGATCGAGCCGGGAGAGCACGAGAGCGTGAAGATCGTCATGAGCGAAGAGGCGCTCAAATCCTTCGATGCGTCCGGAAAAGGAACCTATATCATCGATGAGGGGACCTATCTGGTAACAGCCGCGCAGGACGCGCACGCTGCCGTCAACAATATCCTGATGTACAAAGGAAAGGCGAGATCGGCGCTTCTTAGCGGGACCGGAGACGGCGGCCTGGTGGAAGTGATCGAGAGAAAGAGGGATAACAAGAAATATGCGGTGACCGCACAGACCGGCGGCAAGGTGCGCCGCCGCTTTACAGAGGCGGATCCCGCGGAATACGATCCCGATTTCCACGGGCTTAGCAGAAGCCTGTGGACCAGTACATGGCCTTCCACATGGCAGGACGGATCCTTTGCTGCGGCATCTTCATTTCTGGGACTTCTGCGGGTGTCGGCCGGAGAGGACAGCAACGCCTCTTCGCCTGTCTATAATACGGCGCACGGAGAGAAGAACGCGGCGCTGGCGGAACTGCGCGAGGTCGATTTCGGCGATTACAGATGGGGATCCCTTCTGGATCAGCTTACCTGGAGAGAGACCTATTCCCTGGTGCGCAAGGGAGGCGGGCTGGTCAACGAAGTGATGTCCTGCAGTTCTCCGCAGGCATGGGTCAGCGGATATGAAGCGGGTCTTGCATACAAATACAATGACAGCCGGGGCACGATCTACCCCTCCGCGACTGTTTTGGCGGCGACATGGAATACGGAGCTCATCAATCAGACAGCACAGATGATCGGAGAGGAAGCGCTCAAGGCGGAAGTTTCTTTCCTGCAGATCCCTTCCCTGAACCTGCATCGCACCGCGATGGGAGGCAGAAACTGCGACAGCTTCTCCGAAGACAGTTGTCTGACAGGAAAAATGGCGGCAGCTTTCTGCAAAGGACTTGCCAAAAAAGGAGTGATCCCGGTCCTCGGCAGGATGGTCCTCGCCGATCAGCAGACCAATTACACGGGGCTTGTCGTCCTTGCGGGTGAGCAGGCGATCCGAGAGCTCTATCTGCGGCCGTTTGAGATCGCTCTCAGAGAAGGCGGTTCCGGAATGAAGACAGTCATGGCAGGCATGAACCGCGTCGGCCCCAGATGGTGCGGCGGGCACATCGGTCTTTTGACAGAGGTGCTGCGCGATGAGTGGGGATTTGAGGGATTTGTCATGACCGATACGATCGCTTCCGGCGTTGACGCGTACGCGGATATCCTGGAGGGACTCGAGGCGGGTACGGATATGTGGCAGAATACCTCCAACAGCCGCTATAAGCTCAGGGGCGGCCAGCTTACGTACGGAGTCCGCGCGCGGTTCCGCACCGCGGCAGAGAGGATCCTGCGCACTGTATCCCGCAGCAATGCGATGAACGGAATGGGCAAGGAGACGACGATGAAATATGTCTCCCCCGCATGGAGACTGATCCGGATCGTGGTAGTGCTGCTAAGTGTACTGGTAAGCCTTCTGTGTCTTCTGTACGCAGCGAAAAAGATCCGAAGCGAGGCGCTTGTAAGGGACAAGCTCGCGCAGCTCAAACGCGAATATAAGAGAAATCGAAGAGGAGCATAAATAAAGAAAGCCCGGAATCGGCAGAACAGAACTGCCGGATACCGGGCTTTTTGAATGAGCATAGAATTCATTATGGGACGGGGATCGTTTCCGTTATTCCTGCGGCCTGAAGAGCCTGCCGCGGAAAGGCAGAAGCGCGCTTAAGAGGATCTGGCCGAGGACCAGACAGGAGATCACTTCGCCGGCTCCTACAGTCAGCATGAAATACGGAATGCCGCCGGGGATATGGTAGGCGTAGGAGAGAACGAAAGGAATGATCAGCGCGTTGGAAACGATCGGAGGAACCGAACAGAGAAAGCGGTTCCTGCGGAGAGCGTAAGAGCCGATTGCTCCGATGAATGTCGCCAGCGTTCCGAAGATGATGTCCGGGAGCGCGCAGCCCGTCACGATGTTGCTGATCAGGCAGCCCAGCGTCAGTCCGGGAACGGCAGCCGGCGTAAAAAAGGGCAGAATGGTTAGAGCCTCGGAAAAGCGGACCTGGATAGCACCGCTCGCGAGGTCAAAACCAGCTGCGACCATAGTAAGTACTGTGTAGATTGCGGCGATCACGGCCGCTTGTGCGATGTAAAAAGTCTTATTGTCCTTTGTGTTCAAAAAATTGCCTTCTTTCTATTTAAATATGATCATCTGTTTTACGACTTAGTAACATACCATAATGAAACGCAAATAACAAGAAAAAAGCGATCAACCCATTGTCCTTTTGCTATAATAAAATGCGAAAACAACAGTATTATCTTCTCAGAGGTATACAGAGATGATCACTATTAAAGAAATCGCATACAGACTGGGACTCAGCACAACGACGGTATCCAACGTCATTCACGGCAAGACCAGAGAAGTGTCCGCAGAGACTATTGAGCGTGTACAGAAATTTCTCGAGGAAGTGGAGTATGTGCCCAATATAAACGCCCGCAATCTCGCGCAGGGGCAGTCCAAGATCATCGGGGTGGTCCTGAAATCGCTGGAGTTTCGTCTCTGGCACAGCGACAATATTCTGAGCGATCCGTTTGTGTCCGAGATGATCGGCGGTATTGAAAAGGCTGTTCGTGAGGCCGGCTACTATATGATGCTGTATATTTCCGATGATATCGCGGAGATCATTCAGCACATCTCGATCTGGAATGTGGACGGACTGATCCTGTTCTGTATGATGGACGACGACGCGAACCGTGTCGCGGCCAAGTATCATAAGCCCATGGTCTGCATTGATACATACAGCTCCGAGAAGAGCGATGATTTCATCAATGTCGGTCTCGACGACGAGCGGGGGGCCTATGAGGCAGTGCGCTATCTGACTGACAACGGACACAGGAAGATCGGATTTCTCACAGACAACCGCGTGGGCGTCGACAGGGCGAGATTCTGGGGCTTTCGAAGAGCGCTCAGGGAGGCCGGCATTGAGTACAGCGACCGCAGTTTCTTCTTATTAAAACCGGACAGAGAGAATATAGAGGGAAACACTGAAAAGCTCTGCCGGAAAGCGCGGGACTATACGGCGCTCTTTTGCTGTTCAGATATCTATGCGGTCATGATGATGGCAGCACTCAAGGATCGGGGATTCCGGATTCCCGAGGATATCTCGATCATCGGATTTGACGATAATCTCTACTCACGCATATGTACGCCCAGGCTTACCACTGTTCATCAGGACGCGGCGGAAAAGGGAAGGGTCGCGGCAGGGATCCTGTTCGACCTGATCCGCGGCAAAAAGCCCGCTTCGAGGGAAATACGGCTGGAGACACGTCTGGAGATCCGGGATACAGTGAAAAGAATCGACTGAGTTAAGCGCACAGTAATTGCAAAATTAGTTGTACAAAATGACGAAAATTAGTGATTGTAATGTAATTTGTGTGGAAATATGGAAAAAACGCTTGTCAATATTTTTAGAAATGATACAATTCTACTGTAAACTTATGCGCTAAAGTATCTAAGGGAGGTATTTTGGCGCAGAAACTGTAGTTTATTTTAACAAGGAGGAAACTATGAAAAAGAAACTTATGGCACTGGCATTGGTTTCTGCTATGGTGCTCGGTCTGACAGCTTGCGGCGGCGGCTCCAGCAGCGCACCTGCAGGTGATGCAGGAACAGGTGAGGCAGCAGCTCCCGCAGCTACCGCTTCCACAGACGGCGACATCCGTCTTGTCAACGGCAAGATCGAAGTTGATGCAGCTCTTAAGGCAGCAGCTGCTGCTTACAAAGAGGAGACAGGCGTCAGCGTAGCCATCGAGTCCATGGGCGGCGGCGTTAACATTCAGGATACCCTTAAGGGATATTTCCAGGCTGACAACATGCCCGACATCTTCGTTTGCGGTTCCGATGCAGACTTCGGCAACTGGACCGGCAAGCTGGCTGACCTGAGCAATGAGCCCTGGGCAGCTGACACAGATGCAGGCTACAAGGATGCAGACGGCAAGATCATCGGCTTCCCTTACACAACTGAAGCGATCGGACTTGCTTACAACGCTGATATCCTTGAGAAGGCAGGCATCGATCCCGCTTCCATCACAGGCCCCGAGAGCATGAAGGCAGCTTTCGAGACTCTGGATGCCAAGAAGGATGAGCTTGGACTTACAGCTGTTATCGGCTGGTGCTGCGAAGCAAAGGATCTGTATTGGTCCACCGGTTCCCACAGCTTTGCTAACTACATCGACGCAGGTCTCAGCAGAGACGACACCACCTACAGCGATATGCTCGCTGACGGCGGCAAGATCGACGCAGAGCGTTTCCAGCACTATGCTGAGATGGTAGCTCTGTTCAATCAGTATTCCGATCCCGCTCTTCTTACTTCCGGCACATATGATCAGCAGATCCTCGGATTTGCTTCCGGCAAGTACGCTTTCGTAACCCAGGGTTCCTGGATCGGCGCTACCATGACAAGCGACGACAAAGAGCAGTATGAGGCAGCAGGCAACTTCAAGGTTGGCATGATCCCTTACGCATTCGAGGAAGGCATCGACACCATCCTGACCAACTCCCCTTCCTGGTGGGCAGTATTCGAGAACGACAACACACAGAAGGCTAAGGACTTCCTTACATGGCTGGCAGGCGATGCAGGCCAGAAGTTCCTGGTAGAAGATGCTGGTTTCATCAGCCCCTTCAAGAGCTGCAAGTATGTCGCGAACGATCCTTTCGCACAGACCATCACAGATTACACAGCAGCAGGCAAGACCTCCTCTTGGCACTGGCTCAAGAATAAGGCTTCCCTGGACCAGAACGTCCTCGGCCAGCTCTATCTTGACTATGCTCTGGGCAGCATCCCGGATGCAGCAACATTCACACAGGTTGTTTCTGACCAGATTGCAAATTACTACGCACAGTAATTGAGAGGATCCCTGAATCCGCTCTGCAAGGCCGGATCTCGTATCTGACCGCAGTCCCGCGGGTCGAATAGGTAAACAAAAGCAGGGGCGGCGCCCGTCGCCGCCCCTTATTGCTAACAATAGGGGGAATAACTAATGAAAACGAATACAGCAGGCTCTAAGGGATTATCCCTGATCCTGATGATCGCCGGCGCTGTCATGACGGTCGCCGCGCTCGCGCTCGATTTCATGGGAAATAAGGCTTCCTTCAGGGGACCGCTCCTGGTGATCGGCGTAATCGCGTTCTTCCTCGGACTCTATCTGTTTCCGACACTGGCGCACCACAGAAAGATCATCTATGTGATCTTCCTGCTTCCGCTTCTCTTCACGTTCGCTGTTACTGTTATCATCCCGCTGGTCCTTGGTATCTTTTATTCCATGACAGACTGGACGGGCATCCAGTTCACGCATTTCGTCGGCCTTGCCAACTATGCGGCCATGTTTAAGGACCCGGCATTTATCTGGTCCGTACTGATGACGTTCCTGTTTGTTGTCATCAACATGGTCCTGGTCAATCTCGTCGCATTCCTTCTGGCTCTTTTGTGCACATCGGGCCTCAAGGGCGACGGATTCTTCAGAGCGGCTTACTTCCTGCCCAACCTGATCGGCGGTATCGTCCTGGGTTACATCTGGCAGTTCGTATTCAACAACGTTCTGATAGGTGTCACGAAAATCTCCTGGCTGGTCCAGACCAAGACCGCGATGCTGGCCATCGTCATCGTCTACATCTGGCAGTACGCCGGTTATATCATGCTGATCTATATCACAGGTCTGACGCAGGTTCCCAAGGATGTGCTGGAAGCAGCTTCCATCGACGGAGCAGACGCCAAGCAGACCCTGTTCCAGATCAAGATCCCCATGATCGCGTCCACGATCACGATCTGCACATTCCTGACCCTGACATCCGCGTTCAAGCAGTTCGACGTCAACCTGGCGTTGACAGGCGGTACAGGATCTGTCCCGAACTTCATGGGCTCCTACCTGACAAACGGCACGCAGATGCTCGCCCTGAACATCTACAACACAGCCGTATCCAAGAACAACTACTCTCTTGGTCAGGCCAAGGCCGTGCTGTTCTTCATCATCCTGGCATGCGTATCCCTGATCCAGGTGCGTATCTCTAACTCGAAGGAGGTGGAACTGTAATGGTAGGAAAGGAAAAAAGAACAAGATCTTATATTCTGACAGCAGTCGGCGTACTGATCGCGCTGTATGTCCTGTTCCCGTTCTTCCTGGTCGTTCTCAACTCCTTCAAGGCGCAGGCCTCGATCGTTGCGAGCCCGGTAGCTTTCAAGGGAGCGTCCTTCGGACAGCTGATGAAAAACCTGAACGCGGTCATCAACAACTCGAACTTCCAGTTCTGGTATGCATTCGGAACATCGGCAGTCATCACGATCATCTCGCTGGTGCTGCTGGCGCTGCTGGGCTCCATGGCAGCATGGGTCATCAGCCGCAACAACAAGACCAAATGGGCGTATGCGATCTATATGGTATTCATCGCATCGATGATCATCCCTTTCCAGGTCGTCATGCTGCCCCTGATCTCCACATTCAGAGATGTGGGCAAATTCGTCGGCATCAGCATGCTGCAGTCCATCCCCGGCATCGTGTTCGCATACTGCGGATTCGGCGGAGCCATGACTGTATTCATCCTGACCGGATTCATCAAGGGCGTACCGTATGACCTTGAGGAAGCGGCGGCGATCGACGGATGCTCCCCCGAGGGAACATTCTTCCGCATCATCCTGCCTCTTCTGACCCCCGTCATCACGACCGTCACGATCCTGAACGGCATGTGGATCTGGAACGACTACCTGCTTCCTTCCCTGATGCTGGGACAGAACGGCAAGGTCAAGACCCTGCCCGTAGCAGTGCAGGCGTTCGTAGGCTCCTACGTCAAGCAGTGGGATCTGATCCTGACAGCAGCGCTGCTGGCGATCATCCCCATGGTCGTCATCTTCCTGATCGGCCAGAAGCAGATCATGAACGGCATGGTAGAAGGCGCAGTCAAGGGCTGATATAGGATTACATTGCAATTGGGAGAGAGGCTGTGCCGGGACCGGTGCAGCCTCTCGATTCGTATAACTTGTGTTTGCTGCAAAAACAAGAGGAAAAGTATGAAGAATCTGATTGGCCAGGACGGGCCGGTGATGCGGGCGCTCACGGATCTGAGCACACTCGTGTTTCTCAATATTTTGACAGTCATTTTCTGCATCCCGGTGGTGACGGCAGGCGCCTCTCTGGCCGCCATGCATTATATATTCATGGAAATGATCGAGGAGAGGGGCGGACCGCTGGTAACGGAATTCTGGAAGCGCTTTAAGGAGAACCTTAAGAACGCGACGCCGATCTGGCTGATCATGCTGGCTGCCGCAGTGTTCCTTTATGTGGATTACTGGATCATTTCCTCCGGGCAGGCAGGCCTGCCGAGAGCGATGCTGATTCCGATCTATGCGGCGGCGTTCGCTGCAGCTTCGATTTATGTGTATGTCATACCGCTGACAGCCCGTTTTGTGTATAAGACCGGCGCAGCTTTTAAGAATGCAGGGATCCTCGCGATCGCCTATTTTCCAAGGACTATTCTGATGGTCCTGATCAGCGCGGCGGTCCCTTACCTGCTTTATAATGTGACACGTCTGCTTCCGCTGTTTTTTTTACTCGGTTTATCACTTCCCGGCTATTTTTGCGCACTGATCTATATGCCGGTCTTTGAAAAACTGATGGGAAAACCGGAGGTAGAAGAAGAAAAACCCTGGATACTGGAGGATGAAAACACGGAAGGAAAGGAAGGATAACGATGCGTACAAGCGGAATTCTGTTCCCGATCTTCAGCCTTCCCGGCAAATACGGGATCGGCTGTTTTTCGGAGGAAGCGTATAAGTTTGTGGATTTTCTGAAAGAAGCGGGGCAGACCTATTGGCAGATCCTGCCGCTTGGCCCTACCGGATACGGGGACTCACCCTATCAGTCTTTCTCGACCTTTGCGGGAAATCCGTATCTGATCAGCCTGGAAGATCTGATCGCACAGGGACTTCTGACAGAGGAAGAGTGTGAAGCGGCGGATTTCGGGGACGGCAGAGAAGTCGATTACGGCAAACTCTACAACGGCCGCTGGGACCTGCTCAGAAAAGCATATAAGAGAAGCGGGCATAAGGAAACCGCAGAGTTTGCGGCGTTCATGAAAGACAATGAATTCTGGCTGTCCGATTACGCGCTCTTCATGGCGGTAAAGGATGTCCACGGCGGCGCGGGAACAAATGACTGGGAGCCGGCGATCCGGGACCATACGGAGAAGGCTGTTGCAGAGTGGTCCCAGAAGCTGACGGATGAAATCGGGTTCTATGAGTATCTGCAGTATGAATTCACAAGACAGTGGAAAAAACTCAGGGATTACGCGACAGAGAAAGGAATCAGGATCATTGGTGACATTCCGATCTATGTATCAGCCGACAGCTCGGACTTCTGGGCTCACAGAGAGCTCTTCCAGCTTGACGCCAGAGGCCGCATCCGCATGATCGCGGGCGTCCCTCCGGACGGATTTTCTGCAACCGGACAGGTCTGGGGCAACCCCCTGTACAACTGGGATAAGCACAAGGAGACCGGATACGACTGGTGGATCCGCCGCATTGCCAAGTGCAGAGAACTCTATGACGTCATCAGGATCGACCATTTCCGCGGATTCGATGAGTATTTTGCCATTCCGGCGGATTCGGACACGGCAGCGACCGGACATTGGGAGAAGGGCCCCGGCACAGACCTGTTCGACGCCATCAAGGCCAGCCTTGGTGAGACGCCGATCATTGCGGAGGATCTGGGCTATGTGACGGAGACGGTGCGTCAGCTGGTCCGCGATACGGGCTTCCCTAACATGAAGGTTCTTGAATTTGCGTTTGACTCGAGAGACTCGTCCGGCGCTATGGAGTACCTGCCCTACCGCTATCAGCGCAACTGTGTGGTCTACACAGGAACGCATGACAACGAGACCCTGCGCGGATGGATCGACAGTATTCTTCCTGTGGAGAGAAAGCAGGTCTGCGAATATCTGGACGTCCGGACCAAAGACCCGCAGGAGATCGTGGAAAAGATGATCATCGCTGCGTTTGGCTCCGTTGCGGATTACTGCATCATTCCGCTGCAGGATTACCTGGGGCTGGACAACAGCGCGCGTATCAACCAGCCGTCCACGAACGGCAAGAACTGGAAGTGGCGCGTGAACAAAAAGGATCTGTCCGCCAAACTGGCCGGAAGGATCGCAGCGCTGACAGCTATGTATGGCAGAATGCCGGAAGAGAACTGACCGGAAGAGAAGTTACCGAAACCAAGGATTAACCGGGAGACAATAGGCAGGCTCTTTGATTTGGAGGTAAGTATGAAAAAGACCTGGTGGAAAGAAAGTGTAGTATATCAGATCTATCCCCGAAGCTACGCGGACAGCAACGGCGACGGAATCGGCGACATTAACGGGATCACGTCCAAACTGGATTACTTAAAGCTGCTCGGCATTGACGTCATCTGGCTCTCCCCCGTCTATAAATCGCCCAACGATGACAACGGCTATGACATCAGCGATTATGAGGCGATCATGGATGAGTTCGGCACGATGGAGGATTTTGACCGGATGCTGAGTGAGGCGCATGCCCGCGGGATCAAGATCGTGATGGACCTCGTTGTCAACCACACGTCCGACGAGCATGAGTGGTTCCTGGAGAGCCGCAGCAGCAAGGACAATCCCAAGAGGGACTACTACTTCTGGAGAGAAGGCAGGGACGGCAAAGAGCCCAACAACTGGGGCTCCTGGTTTTCCGGCTCCGCATGGAAATTTGACGAGACAACGGGGATGTACTATCTGCATCTGTTCTCTCCCAAGCAGCCCGACCTCAACTGGGACAATCCCGCTGTCAGAAAGGACGTTTTCGATATGATGACCCGCTGGTGCGAGAAGGGAATCGACGGCTTCCGCATGGACGTCATCAGCCTGATCTCCAAGCCGGCAGGCCTGCCCGACGCGCCGCTCATGAACGAGCTCTACGGTGACTGCGGATGCACGGCCAACGGGCCTCACGTCCACGAGTACCTGCAGGAGATGAACGAGAAAGTCCTCTCCAAATTTGACATTATGACCGTCGGCGAGACGGCATGCGTCACGCTCGAAGAGGCCAAAAAATACGCCAACAGCGAAGGCACCGAGCTCAACATGGTCTTCCAGTTCGAGCATGTAGGCCTCGACGGAGACGCGGAGTTCAAATGGTCCACCAGAAAGATGCCGCTCGTGCCGCTCAAGGAGAACCTTACCAAGTGGCAGAAGGGTCTGGATGAAGTGGCCTGGAACAGCATTTTCTTCTGCAACCACGATCAGCCCCGTGTGGTCAACCGTCTGGGTGATCCTTCCGACGAATATCGCGAAGTATCTGCCAAGTGTATCGCGACCTGCCTGCATATGATGCAGGGAACGCCATACGTATATCAGGGCGAAGAACTGGGCATGACCAACTATCCCTTCCAGTCTGTAAAGGACTTCAACGACCTTGAGTCGATCAACGCTTACTACGAGCTGACGGAGAAGATGGGGTGGAAACCCAGTGAGATCTTCCCCAAGATCGCCAACAAGAGCCGCGACAACGCCCGCACACCGATGCAGTGGGATGATTCCCCCAACGCCGGATTCACAACAGGAAAGCCCTGGCTGGCTGTCAACCCCAACTACAAGAAGGTTAACGCCGCCGAGCAGGTTGCGCGCGCGGATTCTGTCTTTAACTATTACAAGAAACTGATCGAGCTGCGCCACAAGTACGAGATCATCGTCTATGGCCACTACAACCTGGAGCTTGCTGAGGATCCCGAGCTCTATGTCTATACGAGAGAGCTGGATGGGAAAAAGCTTCTGGTCGTCTGCAATTTCTCTGACAATGAGAGAGAGTTTATGCCGGATGAGGAGTTCAGGAACGGCGAAGTGCTGATCCAGAACTATGAGGGAAGCGACGTCTTTGACGGAATACTTTCGCCTTATGAGGCTTATGTCATTTATACCGCATAATAAATGAGCAGCAGAGAGGACTGCCGTATTGGGAAGAGATTCCTGATACGGCAGTCCTTTTATTATGGTGTGACAGACCACCCCGTTACGCACGTGATTCGGTCCTTTTCGTGCGGCAAAATCTGCTATAATGTATTAAATGTGCTTGTAACAAAAGCTGCGAGAAAGAGGAGATCCGAAAGCCGTGACATGGTTTCAGCGCTTTTACCTGGATAAAGAAAAAGATGTGATCGTGAACCTGTACAGAGAGCGCGGGGGGACTATGCGCTTTGTACTCTCTACGCCTAACCACGGGACCGGGAACCTGATCCGGAACCTGGCGGCGCTCTGCGGGCTGCCGCTCTCGGAGGGAAGCAGCGGACTGCTGGTCATCAGAGGAACTGTTCCCAGCTATATCGACGGCTATAACAGGCAGCTTTATATATTCCGGCTCGGGGATACGAAGGTGGCCAACATCTACCCTGACGGGCGCATTGAGATCAAGGCGCAGATCCCTGCGATCTCCAAGACGCTGATGAGCCAGACCAAGGATTACCGCCTCGATGAAAAGAGGACCATCGTTAAGACCTATATCCGGACCGAACTCAAATTCCGCACGGATCTCCATACACATATGAACGCCAATCTCCATCCCGATCTTCTGATCGCGCTGGGGATCTGCCATCAGATCCGTTATCCGCTATACTATATCAAAAAGCTTGGCCTGCGCTGCACTAAGGCGCAGCATGAAAAGCTCGCGGAGCGGCGCAGGCTGTCGGAGGAGCAGTACAAGGACTGCGGGCTGACCGGCAAGTACCTGACCCGAAGGATCGATGACAATACATTTCTGAATTTTGCCGACCTGATCCTGAACGATCCGGAGGATGCGGCGTACAATATTCCCAGGATCCGGAGATCGCTGGCCATCCTTAAAGACGGGCAGGCCGTATTCACCAACCTGGAAAAGGTATATCTCTACCGCTATGTTTTTGCCAAGGGAGTGAAAGCCGACGATCCTATGCCGCTGGACCGCGAAAGCATCGATCAGATCCCGGATGCGGACATCAGAGCCGCGGTGATCCAGATTCTGGAAGACCGGAAATCCCCGGCTTACCGGGACAATACACTGTTTCAGGACAAGCTCCTGTGGATCGCGCGCAGCTACGCGAGACAGGGAATCTGTTATGCGGAAATATCGGATACGACCCTGGTCAAAAGACAGGGAGCCTCCCAAATGCTCGCCCAGGTCCACGCTGTCATGCCTGCCATTACAGAGGAGACAGGCGTGCTTCTCCGTTTCCTTGCAGCGATCCGCCGCATTCCGCTGACGATCGTCAAAGATCAGGTGGAGACGGGAGATTATTTCCGCGAGAATCTGGAGACATTGGAAGATGTGATCGCCGATCCCTATGTGGCGGGAAGCGATATCATCGGAGAGGAACTCAACGACATAAGGGACATCGCACCGGTAATCCATGAGATCGTGAGGATCGCGCAGGCAGATCCCGGATTTGTGATCAGGATCCATGCCGGCGAGAATGACGGGCTGCGCGACAATATCGCCAACAGCCTCCGATGTATAAAAGAAGCACTGGCTCCGGGGCAGAAGATGCCGGTGGTCAGGATCGGACACGGTCTGTATACGCCGGACCTTCGCCGCAGCAAGGGAAAAGCGCTGATCAAAGAACTGAAAGAGAGCGGCGCTGTTCTCGAATTTCAGATCACCTCCAATGTGCGTCTGAACAACCTGAGCGGCATGCGGAATCACCCGTTCCGCCATTATCTGGCCCAAGGGATCCGATGCGTTCAGGGAACAGACGGAGGCGCGATCTACGGGAGCGATTCGATCGACGAGCAGCTCTCGCTGGAGAAGATGCTGGGCCTGTCCGATGAGGAGATGCTTCGGATGCGGCAGGCGGAGGACGCCGTTCTTGAGGCGAGCCTTCGCACTTTTGAAAGGAAAAGCGCGGAATATGATGAAAAGATCCGGGCAGGACAGCATGAGATCGATCACAGGATCTCCCTGATCGGAAAGCGGTCCCTGCGGGCGGCAGATGCTCTGGCCGGACAGATCCGCGAGCTTCCAACGGATGGCGAGCCGATCGTGATCATCGGCGGAAGCTTCAGCCACGACAATCACAGAGTCAGGATGACAGAGGAGAACAAGCGGAGGATCGACCGGCTGCTTGAGCGGGAAGACCCGGAAAAGGTGTTTTTTGTCATCGGACACGCGCTGCGCGGCTACGAACAGTACCTGGTCAGGAAGAACCGGGGCAGGTTCCGCATCTTCGCAATGGTGCCTTCCATGATCACGGAAGCAGAGTGCCGGAAACTGCTCGGAAGCAAGGCCGGTATCCGCGTCTCCATCGAGCCGGTTCCAATGGGCACGGATAAGAGTTTTGCCTATGAGATCTTTAAGAGGAGGCCCTCAAGGCTGATCGCGTTTGACGGAAACATTGCCGGAGCCAACATGATCCAGGAGGCGAGAAACAGCAAATATCCCTGCACCATCTATGTGAGCGCAGGATGCAGAGCGCTGAAAGTGAAAGCCGATTCTCTCGAGGGATATGTGAGATTGTTCTGACGACAGCGGCTGCAGCTGCGTTGACTTTTTGAAATAAATCTGTAAGAAACGGAGTATCGCGCCGTCAATATAAGTATAAGCGGTGCATAAAACCGAAATAAAAAGGGAAAATCCATGGAAGATACCGCAATCATCGATCTGTACTGGAAGAGGGATGAAAGAGCCATCGAAGAGACAGACCGCAAATATGGAAATTATTGTTACACAGTAGCGGACAACATATTGAGAAGCCGCGAGGACTCGGAGGAATGTGTCAGCGACACATGGCTGCGGGCCTGGAACTCGATGCCTCCTCAGAGGCCTTCTATTCTGCGCGCTTTTTTGGCCAAGATCACGAGAAATCTGGCTTTTGACCGCTACAGAGCAAGAAGCGCCGCCAAGCGTGGAAACGGCACGATGGAGGCGGTGCTCGACGAGCTGGCTGAGTGCGCGGATACGTCCGGCAATTGGGACGCGGTGGAAGCGTATGAGGCCAAAGAACTGGGAGAGGCGATCGGAAGATTCGCGAGAGAACTCCCGGATAAGGAGGCAAGGCTGTTTGTGAGGAGATACTTCTTTTCTGAGGCGACTTCCGACATTGCCCGGCGTTATCAGATGACGGAGAACAATGTCACGGTGAGCCTTAGCAGGATCAGAAAGAAACTCCGCAAGTACCTGACAGAGGGGGGATTTATGTAATGAGAGCGGAGGACCTATACAGAGCAATGGAGGGGATCGACGATGAGTTGATCCTGCGAAGTGAACACAGAATAGAGACTGCCCGGGAAGAGGAAGAAGCGGAACGCAGGAAGAAACGCAAAGCGAAGAACAGCAGAGCGGGATTTCAACGGTACTTTACGATCGCCGCGACGACAGCGGCTGCCGTTTTCCTGCTGCTTATGGCCAGAGAACTGGCAGGCGTCCGCGGTTTAAAGAGCGCAAAGAGCAGCAATCTGACCTCCGGTACTGTGGTGCAGAGCCAGGAAGATCAGTACATGGCTGAGGCAGTGGAAGAAGCAGCGGCAGAGGAAGAAGCGATGCCGGAGACTTTCTCCGAAAGCGCAGAAGATTCCGTGCAGGAAAGCGATTCTGTACAAAGTGAAGACGCCGGCGCTCCCGTGGAGGCAGAAGTGCCCGCTGAAGAGAGCGCACAGGATAAGTCGCTTGCAGAAAATGCCGGAAAGACTGCGGTGGACCTGCTGGGAGAGCTGGCGGATGAATACATCTCCCTCGAGTATATTTCAGCAGAGGATGAAGCCAAAGGCGGATCCAGGACTGTGCCCGACTATACCAAAGCAGGTGAGGCGGCGCTGACAGCAGCATTTGAGAGCGGCAGGGCCGAGCCTTCTTTCCTGGCCAAAAAAGGAAAACCTGTCTATTATGTTTATCTGACCCGGAAAGGCGGGGAAGTGAACAAGGCTACATTCTATGAGAACGAATATATCAGTCTTGACAGTATCCCCGGCGTGGTCATGAAGATTTCACATGCGGAATATGAGGCGGTGATGCAGCTGTTCCGCTGAAGGGAGGAGTAGCATGAAAAAGAGATTTGTGGTGCCCGCGGTTCTTGTAATGGCCCTGTGTCTTTCCGGATGCGGCCATTCCGCTTCCTACAGCGGGGCACCGTCCGCATCGTATATGAAGGAAGACATGGAATACGCGGCGGAAGAAGCGGCGTATGATGTGGCGGAAGGCACATACATGGCCGATGCTGAAGCTGCCATGGAACCCATGGAAGCGGGCGGCGCCATGAAAGACAGCGGCATGAACGGCGAGGAGACGTCCGCACTGCGGGCGCAGGACGGCCAAAAGATCGTTTACACGGGAAACCTCAGTATTCAGACACTGGAATATGACAAGTCCGCGGCGAGCATCCGCAAAAAGATCCGGGATGCCGGCGGTTTTTCCGAGGCGGAAAGCGAAAGCGACAGAGACTATAACTGGTACAGATATTCTTCCGGATCGAGCAGCACCAGGAGCCTGAGCATTACAGCCAGGATTCCTTCTGAAAAGTTCGAGTCCTTTATGGATTCCCTCAGCGGTGACGGAAAGGTCATGAACCGCTCTATGAACGCGGAGAACATCAGCCAGGTCTATGCCAACAAGGAGACCTACAAAAAGGCGCTCGAGAAGGAGCAGGAGAGACTGCTTGCCATGATGGACAAGGCGGAGACGATCGAGGATATGATTGCTGTGGAGTCCAGACTCTCGGATGTGGAGCGTCAGCTCAACGCGTACAAGACCGATCTCTCGGCCATGGATAAAGACGTCCAGTATTCCACCATCTATATTGACCTGCAGGAAGTCAAGCGTTACTCCGATGAAACGCCTACAACAACTTTCCCGGAAAAGGTCAAATACGCTTTTGAAGACGCGATCAGCAGCTTCAGGGATTTCTGCGAGGGCATTGTTCTGTTCGTCGTCAGATCCTTCCCCTTCCTGATCCTTCTGGGGATCGTGATCGCGCTTCTCATCAGGCAGGCCCGCAAGAGCCGGGCTAAGAAGATCGCCATGATGTCCGATCCGGAATACGCGAAGATGATGAACGAAAAGGCGCGCGCGAAAGCGGAAGCGGATGCCGCAAAACGGGCGGCCAGAGAGGCCAAACGTCAGGGCAGAGGCGGACTTTTCGGAAAGAAGAAAGAGACAGATCCGGTTCTTCCCGCGCAGGAAGCGCCTAAGGACAAGACTGATACAAACCCGGATGAAAATGAGTGATAAGTGATCCAAATGATATAAGGGCTGCCGCACTAAGAATTTCTTCTTATGTGCGGCGGCCCTTTTGAGTTTGCGCGCCATGGGCGCGCCCTAACGGGTGAAAGTCCCGAGTACGCGTAGGCAACGACGAAGTACATAGCTGAACAGC
>JAEIGA010006003.1_pt1 | contig 18481 bp, 20 predicted proteins | sample 9270691 | NCBI WGS metagenome assembly JAEIGA01 (sample SAMN17057246, study PRJNA624740) | gut metagenome | biome: biome; isolation source: fecal sample | host: Bos grunniens | place: China: Xizang | collected 2019
AATTTTAATCTAACCACACGAGGCGCTTAAAGAACTCTATCCAGAAATCGCGTACCTCTCTGCGCTTCATTTTTCGGACACTCTTGTAAAAGCCCGGAAACCACTCTTCGGCCCTTCGAACACCGAAAGGTTTGGTCGAACCAATGATTATCCAAATCATAAAAGTAAATGCAGGGATGAAAACAAACCAAGAGGTAATTAAGTCATCAAGATTCTCCTCTAATGTTCCCGCTTTACATATTAGCCAAAAGAGCCCCCCGGCTACTATGGTCGCTACTATCCAGCCTCCGTTTATCCACGGGCGATATTGGCGACGCCTTTCAAGTATGGCAGCAACGCCCAAAGGATTTCGCTTGGCGTTGCACCACCACAACTGCGTAAAGTATGCTCCCATTCCTACTGAAAGTATCCAAATTTTTGTGGTAGACCATTCCAGATAGTATCCGAGCCAAGCGGTAAGACCTCCTGCCACAATCATCAAAAAGAGGTGGAAAAATAGCATACGCCTATCACTCCTAAAGTTTTGCTCGTCTACACGCATCTTAATTTCGAAACTCCTGCGAAACCTTTCAGCCTTCTCCTCCTCGGTCATCTCCGGCTCCTCTGGCTCGACTTTTTTCTTCTTGGCTCTGCTCTTCCAGCTATGCTCGGCAACCAACTCTCGCTCGGCATTATAGACCACGATATTGACCTTGTTATCCACAATCTCCCACTCGTTATATGGGGCCTCCTTGATAATCTCTCGACCCTCGTGTTTGAGTATCGCCTTTACAAGGTCGGTAGCATCTTCGTAGTCCTCTGGGTCGAAATCGTAGGTAGTGACCTTCAAAATCTCGTGGTCGTCAGGGTCGAACGACGCATCGAGGGTAACACCCTCGCCATCGAAAGTGTAGAATTTGAGTTTGCCATCAGCATAGGTGTAGGCAAGGGTTTCACGCTCAACAACGCCATCTTCATCAACGGTGTCGTATGATATGAGCATCAAAGCATCCTCCAAATCTTCAAATGTTAGATTCTGTTTCATATCGTATGTTATTTGTTCTCTATCGTTTTAGGTAGTCGGCAATGCCCTGCATAAACTCCTTGACCACAGGGGTATGCTCCTCAATAGTCTCTTTCGTTTTATTGCCAAGTTGCTCCGCCTTCACTCTTAATGTAGCCATATCTTCGCTAAAATTACGGTTGCTAAGAGAGTCTGTCCAGGCTATAATCCTCTTCTGCACAGCGGTTGAGTCGTGTCTATACACAACCGACTCATCCGATACTATTACACTGTTAGATGCTATAACTTGCACCAAACAATATAGGCTAAAAAATGTAACTACGAGTATACAAATCGTACGTTTCATAGACGAGTATTTAAGTTATCTATGTATAAAAATAGAAACTTTTCAAAAAATTTCAAAAAAATCAGCAACTTTATTTTTAGGTATATATCTAAATAGTTGGTAATCAATTATTAGGCGATTGGTCGTTTGTATGACAATAACTGAAAACTATTTTACTTGGATAACTACGGTGAGTGTCGTGTGAGTGTAAATCTCAAAGCAAGCACAACTCTTTGAGTAATTGAGAGTAACAGAAAAGTATTAAAGCCCCGCCGGAAGCACGAGCGATATAAAAGCAATGATAAAGCCACTCATTTTGAGTGGCTTTTGTTATATCAAAGAGTATGGGAGTTTGCGGCTTATTGGTCAAAATAATACATAAAAATGGGTCAATCATCTAAAAGATGGTGTTTTTTATCAAAGAAAGGTAGAAGGCTATCGCTACTTGTCTTCGGCATCATCAGGTATGGTAAAGTATTTACCCTCGTGGTCGTTGGTATCCCACACACCTTCGTGCCCACAATATTGGATGTAATAGTAGTCATCACCCATAAGGAATGGCATAACAAAGTCTGCAAATGGAGAATATCCCCACCAGCTCTCCTCGATAAATAGAAGATTATCCCTATAGTCCAATTTGAGGTTCTTCGGAAATTCCTTGTATAGGCGCGAGTTTACGATTATATCGTACATCTTTTTGGCGCTTTCGCCTTCGATAGCGATCTTTATATCTCCGTAACGATCAGTAACCATAATATTCTCCTGCTCAATTAAAATGACATATCACCACAATCATCTTGTCTCTTTTTGATATCTTCTTCCTGTATCTCAGACTTGGTCTTTGGCGGACGAATAAAATATTTACCTTCATCATCTCCAACACTGTAGAAGAATGGCTCGCCATCCTTGCGGCGCTCTTTCAAAAAGTAAAAGCTATCGTAGTGGATCAGGAATGAAAGAACTTCGTCTATATAGCCTCCACTACCGCCAACGGTGTGTTCCTCGATATATAGCACTCCATCTTCGTATCTATACTCGATTTTATAGTCCTGCTCGCCTTGGGATGGTGGCAACTTCTTGTTTTTGCCGACATACGACTCACGCAAAATATCGTAGACCTTTTGGGCATTTTCACCATCTACAACATATTTGCAAATATCAGATATCTTAAATTCCATAGCATTAAATCGTATAAAATCCTATACTGCAAATATAGTAATATTTCGCGAACGGAGCAGTTATTTCAACGTATTTATATAAGGTTATCTTATAACAAAAACAGGGTTGACTAAAAAGTAATTTAGCCAACCCCTATTCACTCTCGTTTGTTAGTGTTAGTGCAAAAGACTACCAATCGTACTCATCGTAATCACGAAGATCACGAGTTTTTCTCATGAACTTTCGAGTGATATCCTCTGCAGCATCCATAACCTTATCCTCGTACTTATCAATATTCTCAACCTCCTTCTCTGCTGTAGCAATGGCAACATCAAGATAGTTCTCAAGATTGCTTACACCATCCTGAACCATATTCTTTGTAGAATTAGTAAAGAAGAATGTTAGAACCAAAAGACATGAAGCGATCAAGCGGAACAAACCAGCCAATTTCTCCTTCTCAAATAGAGATGCAACCACCAAAAGACCAACGATAATCAATGGTAAATTCCACTGGATAATCGTTGTGCCAATGCGGTTAAGGAATGATGGCGTTGCAATAAATGCAGTTAGGAATGTTACAAGGAATACAAAAGAGACCACAACAAGAGAGATAAGGCTAAACTTATTCTTCTCGATAAAGACCTCGCGTACATTAGAAGTATTATTCTCCATAGCGTTTAAATTTAGTTAGTATTAATTGTTTGATTGTAGCAAAAGTAGTAAATAATTATGACATATCAAAATTTTAGTGCGTATAATTTTAGGATATTTACCAACCTATATAGTCATTTTTATATATTTTGTGAACATTTATGCTAATAGCACCGATATCGTGCGCATCTCCTCAAATACCGCTACTGATTCGAAGGTTTATTCGACTCAAAACATAATTACATTGCCAAATTTAATGGCAAACACAAATATTATAGTAACTTTGTCGGAGTAAATGCTCGTAAGACAAGATTATGTATAGAAACATACTCATCGTTGCAATTGCAACACTCCTATTTTCAAGCAAACTCTGCGCCCAGGATATGGGCGCAGGGTTTGTGCTTCCTACAATACCACAAAGCATTACACAACCCGAACAACGAGCCAACTTCCTTGCCCTACACTACTGGGATAACTTAGATATGGCAAACCAAGAGGTTGTAGAGAGCGAGTCTACGCAGGTGGCTTTCGCAGATTTCATAGCACTGCTACCACACACCACAGAGCGTGGCAAGGCTTTTGCCGAGCTATGGAGAGTGAGCTACCCCCACCGCGATGCCTTCTACTATATGTTGGAGTTGACCGAATTTTACCTTTACGATGTTAGTTCACCACAACGCAATGAAGAGTTCTACATCGAAGCGTTAGAGACCATTGTCAATGATACAAACATTAGCGATATGGACAAGCACGCAGCCACAAGCCAGCTTAACATCCTCAAGAAAAACCGTATTGGAGAGAGAGCAACTGATTTTGTGTTTGTGGATAAGCAAGGCGCGGAGCACACCATTTCTGAGTACCAGACCGATTATGTATTGCTTCTCTTTGCCTCTGCCGATTGCGACGAGTGCAAACGAATGAAGCAGAATATAGATGCCAATACACGCCTATGGATGATGTTACGCCGTGGCACTCTATCCATTATCGCTATTACCATCACTGATGATGAGTCAAAGTGGATGGCAACAACAGCACCTGAACGTTGGGTGGAAGGTTGGGATAAAAGCCAGACAATAGAGAGCCAGCAAATATACGATCTCACAACAAAGCCTCGCCTCTATCTTCTCGATAAGGAGCACAATATAGTACTAAAAAACACCACTCCAGCACAAATTGAAGAGTATATATCAAATCTATAATCTATTAACTATGAAACGTCTATTTTTAATATCAATAATTGCACTACTTTGTGGTAGTGTAGCAACAGCACAAGAGAGCAAGCCAATAAAGGGTTTTTCAGGTGGTATGATGATACATAGCGGCTACCTCAATGGCTGCGACAACCCTCGTGGCTACAATATGCAAGGTCCAACAGTTGGTATTGGTGGTGTAGCTAGACTTCACCTTACAGACCACTTCCGCACAGGCTTTGAGGGCTATGTATCGACTATGGGGCTCTCAAAAAATATCGCTAAGGGCAGCCACAACAAGGTATTTTGGACCGGTCTGCTTGCCGACTGGTACTGGCAAAAGGGCATATTATACCCCTACATCGGAGCTACATTAGGTGGAGGTATGGAGACCACATATCTAATGTTCGAGGGTAGCAGCGACGACTGGCAAACCGAGGGTGATGCAATATTTCACAAAGGGGGCTTTGTGGCTGTAGACCCATTTGTTGGTTGCGACATTGCTTTGGGCGAGGCTGTGCGACTAACATTTAAGATGGACTGGTTGTTTGCAATCCGCCATTCGGGGATTAACGAGCCCTACGGTCCACGCCTATACATAGGTTTTATCTTTGCACACTAAGGATTGACAATTGAAAATAAACCCTTATATTTGCACCCAAATTTAACCAAATTTAGACTATAATGTTATCGACAGGATTCTCTACAATTGCGTTGCTAATATGCTCCAACATATTTATGACATTAGCGTGGTATGGTCATATCGCCTTCAAGTCTCACATGGAGCGCTGGAGTATGTTCGCCATAATCCTCTTTAGCTGGGGTATTGCACTCTTCGAGTACTGCTTTCAGGTGCCAGCAAACCATATCGGTAGCAAGGAGTTTGGTGGACCATTTACACTCTGGCAACTAAAGGTTATTCAGGAGGTTATATCATTGGTTGTCTTTACGTTGTTTGCCGTTTTGTTTGTTAAGGGCGACCCACTAAAGTGGAACCATATTGCAGGCTTCGCATGCCTTGTATTGGCGGTCTATTTTATCTTTAGAAAGTAATGACAAAAATATGAAAAGGCTATTTTTGTTACTAACGATATCGGTTATAGCACTTACCTCTTGCGAGGAGTTGTTCTCTAACGAGCAAGAGGTTACAACCTTCAAAATCACTAAGAATAGCGAGTTTAATGTTATATCATTGGGTGCGGATATCGCTGTAAACTACAAAATTACCAAGCCTATTGAGGGTGTAAGCATCATCGCAACACCATCCGAGGATTGGATAACCGAGAGTAAAGCGCTTAAGAATTCCGTGGTATTTACCATTGCTGAGAACGAGAGCGATGTTGCTCGCACAGCTACTATCACGCTCCTATATAGCAACATCGAGCGCGTTGTAACCATCACTCAGAGTGCTGCAGGCGCAGAGCTAAGCGATTACACACCAATGGAGCACCTATCTGGCTTCTATCTAGGCACACACGATGGCGCTACCGATAAGGACCACCACTACTCTCTTATTATGGGCGAGAGTGGCAATTGCATCGACTTGGCTACGGGCGACCGCAACCTTGAGGAGGGCAAGCACTACCTATTCTTCGACCTCTACTCTTCGACAATGCCTGAGAAGCTAAATCGCGAGTTCAATGTTCCTGTAGGTAACTACGCTTTAGACCACTCTAATAGCGCCATTGCTGGCACTATCGCCGAACTTCCAACATACCTCTATCGAGAGGATGGCAAGGATGGCATAACTACCGAGTTTGTGAATGGCAGTATCACTGTAACCGAGGAGTGCATCTACGCAAACTTCGTTGATAAGAGTGGTAAGGAGTATAAATACTGCTGCGAGACACGATTTGTAGATAACGCCACGCTCTTTGGATCGTTCTACCCTGCACAGAATCTCTCTACTCTTGATAGCGACCTAAATATTACGTTTAGCGAGTATGAGGCATACGCTACGCTATATGGCGATCTCTATCTTATTGGCAAAAATCTATATGATATTTTCATAATTGATAATGCTACGGGTAATAGTATTGATATAGTGCTACTTAGCGATAGCGACAATAGAATCCCTACTGGTGTGTTTCCTATCTCTACAGACCTTAGCAAGGAGAGCATTGCACTTCCTGGCTACGCCAACTGCGAGAATACGCAAGTCTGGTCGTGGTACACACGATACACCCTCGACCGCGATATACTTGGTTCAGCGCCTGTCGTAGATGGTGAGGTTACAATCGAGGATAATGGTGATAATACCCACACTGTAACTATCGATGTCGTGGACGACCTCGGCAATAAAATTACTGGTAGCTGTAAGGGTTATATTACGACCTCGGGCAGATAAGCCAACACAAAAAAAATAGATTAGGCTGTCCAAAATCAAATTTGGACAGCCTAATCTGTTTTACAGTCTTAGCTTTTATAACTCATCCAAACGAGCGAGAAGTGGTGTAAAGTCCGAATGTGCATCTGCAAACTCGTCGTACGACTGCTCCGAGTGACCCTCCTCAGGAACATCCGACACATACTTAACAGCCACAACGGGGATATTGTCGTATAGCTCTGCAACCTGACAGATAGCTGCAATCTCCATGTCGAACAAGCCCACCTCAACACCGAAGCGCTCCTTAACCTCGCGGATAATATCTGCGTTCACAAATGAATCACCAGTAAAGATTGTCTCTATATCGCGACCACATAGTGGACGTGGATCAGTAATCTCTGGACAGAAGCCCTCTGGTATAATAGCATCGTGGTGGATAGCACGATATGGCATCACGATATCGCCCTGCTTACGACCAAGAGCCGAGGCAGCAAAACCGATAACAGCCAACATATCATACTTCTCCTTAGCCAAAGTCAAGGCACGTGATACGCCAGCCGATGACAATGCCTTGCCGATACCAACCTCTGCAAGTTCGTATGTATGGTTTAGGTTTGTAGCCTTATCCAAGGCGTAGCGCATAGCGCGGTACTCGCGCGATGTAGGTGCACAAATTAGAATACGCATACTACCACCACTTTTCGTAAACCTTACCTATACCCAACTCCTCAGCCTCTGGAGCTGTGAACAATGTACGCATATACTCCGCCATAGCAGCATTTGTAGAGTCGATAGCATACAAACCAGGGTTACCACACTGAATCTCATTAAGACCTACAATATCGCTTGCCGACTTTAGTGGGAATACCTCCTTGTAAACCTTAGCCAATGCCTGACGAATATCCTCAGCCTCAACATTCTGCATGGTTGATAGGTAGAAACCTGTTTTGCAACCCATAGGGCAGAACGATACGATAGATGAGCCTATCTTCTGGTCAAGGCGAAGGTAGTAAGCCATAAGGTGCTCGATAGTGTGCACCTCGCCAGAACCGAGTGGCGCGTGCGCCATAGGAGCACGGAAACGCAAATCCCATGAACGTACCTGAAAGGCGTCGTTAATGGTATATACCGAACGTAGATACAAACCTGCATCAAGTGTGCGGTGATCTACATCAAATGATGATACGATATTCTTTTTCATAATAGTAATTTTAGCATTTAGACTACAAAGATAGAAAAAAGTATTGAATATATGTCTATCTTTGTAGCCAAATAGATAAGATATGAAATTTCGCACCGAAATAACCATAGCTCCCTGGAGCGATAAGTTGGAGTACACAGACGGCATCGTATGCCTTGGCTCATGCTTTGCTTCAAATATTGCCTCGAAACTTAAGGAGTCTAAATTCAACGTAGTAGACAACCCAGTAGGCATACTCTTTAACCCTGCATCTATAGCTAAGAACGTGGGTATTATGACCTCGCAAAGGACTATTAATGAAAGCGATATATTTGAGCGCAATGGTCGCTATGTAAGCTTTTTGTTCCACTCTGCGCTATCGGGTTCAACGCCCACGGAGGCGGTCTCTGTGATGCAGAATGCAATTACTGAGGGTGGCAAGAGACTTAAAAATGCGAAGCTTATAATCATTACTTTAGGCAGTGCATACGTCTGGCGAGATAGGAGTGGCGAGGTGGTAGCCAACTGTCATCAGGTGGGGGCAAAAAACTTCACCACGGAGCTACTTTCGCTTGAACAAATAGTCCAAAACTTGGAGGATATCGTACGTCTAACATCGGCAAATATTCTCTTTACCGTAAGCCCTGTGCGCCACCTGAACGATGGCTTAGAGGGCAACTCACTAAGCAAGGCACTGCTTCGTGTCGCAATAGACAAAGTTATTCAAAACCACCCCGAGCGCGTAAGCTATTTCCCTTCGTATGAGATAGTTATGGATGATCTTCGCGACTACCGCTTTTACGATGCGGATATGCTACATCCATCATCTCAGGCGGTGGAGTATATAGCCGAAAAGTTCTTCGATGTAGCACTCTCGGAGCACGCAAAGCAGCAACGAGGCAAGATCGCGGAGATTATGCAGGCTCGCAAACATCGACCTTTGAATCCCACAAGCGAGGCGTACCAAAACTTTTGTCGCCAGCAGCTAAATGCAATTGCAGAGTTTAAAGAGGTAGATTTTTCAGAAGAAAAGAGCTATTTCGAGCAGATGTTACAAATAAATTTGTAAATTTGCGGGTTTTACAAAAATAGCCTATGCGACGACTAATTTTTCATACACTATCAATAGTAGTCATTACACTGCTCAGCATCACTACGACTTGGGCTGATAAGCCACGCCTTGTGGTAAACATCATTGTGGGCTCACTTAGCGATAGCGACCTTGACAGATACTCTGCGAACTTCTCTGACGGAGGTTTCAAGCTACTTATGGAGAGCGGCGTGAGATATCACAACGCTACCCTCGACTATGCAAACACCTCAACAGCAGCAGGTCTTGCAACAATTGCTACTGGCACAGAGCCAGCAACACACGGTGTTATAGGCACGCACTGGTGGAACTACGTCGACGGCTCATACGTGGAGCTTCTTGCCGACAACAAGGCGTATGCCGTAGAACCAAGCACGGGCACAGGCAAGTTCTCGCCTCATCGTCTTAGCTGCCCTACTTTAAGCGATATGGTCATGATGCATAATAGCGCGAGTAAGTGTTGCACTATCGCTGTAGATCCACTCTCTGCAATAGTTCTTGCGGGCAAGCATGGCATAGCATATTGGGCTGAGGGCAATCAGACACGCTGGACAACATCTTCGGCATATTGCCAGAACCTACCGAAGTGGGTTGCCGAGTATAACCGTGAGGGGCAGAATAATATGTATCATATCAAGCGTTGGCGACCACTCTACGGTGCAAAGCACTATACTAACTCCGAGGTAGCAGTATTGGAGGGTATCACGGGTAAAACCACCACGCTTATTAGCGATGTAAACCTCAACCTTGCAAATAGCGACTTTGGCAAGATGTGCTACACCCCTGCGGGTAACACAATGTTGCTCAAGTTCGCCTTCCAGTATATCACCAAGGAGTCATTAGGCAAGGACGAGCATCCCGATGTTATCAATATTTCGTTGGACACAGCTCGATATATCGCTGAGACCTACGGTACGGAGTCTATGGAGTACGAGGATATGCTCTACCGCTTGGATAAGGATATCGAGGACTTCCTTGTACGACTCTATGCGCAGTTTAAGCATAAGGAGGATATCGTGGTCACACTAAGTTCGTACCACGGAACATCGCCATCATACAACTATAAGGGCGATACCACACGTGAGAGATTTAACATCGGACAGATGGAGGTCTTGGTAAATGCCTTCCTTGGAGCAAAATATGGCTCGGATAAGTACATCCTGGGCTTTGCAAATAAGGCGCTATACTTCAACCATACGCTTCTAAATAGCAAGCGCCTCGATATTGCAACCATCCGCGAGGAGGTGGCCACCTTCCTACTACAGATGCGTGGCGTGTCATCAGCAATATCTTCGACAGCTCTACGCAATACCTACTTCGGTGCTGGTCGTAGCCGTCTTATGCAGCAGAGCTTCTACCCTACTCGATCGGGCGATGTGATCATCGATTTGTTACCTGGTTGGATTTTTGAGAGAGAGGAGATACGCTCATCATCGGATGGCGGTTACAACTACGATAGAAATGTGCCTCTAATGATATATCGCGGTGGTAAGTCACAGCAAGTAGAGCGCGAGGTGAGCATCTCGGCATTAGCCCCAACGCTCTCCTACATACTCGGCATCGAGCGACCTTGGGCCTCAACCGAGTCGGCACTATACGAGTTTAGAAAGTAATATAAAATATTGATATATAATGGCAAACGATAAAATTCAGGATGCAATAATCGAGGAGTTCGCAATGTTCGACGACTGGTTGGATAAGTACGACTACATCATCAGCCTCAGCGACTCCCTACCAGAGATAGATGCACAAAAGCGCACAGATAAGTACCTTATTGAGGGTTGTCAGTCGCGTGTATGGGTCTCTTCGGAGCTAAAGGATGGCAAGATGTTCTATAGCGCCGATAGCGATGCAATCATCACCAAGGGCATCATCGCACTACTTATCAGCGTGATGAATGGTCGTAGCCCAGAGGAGGCAGCAAATATTGAACTATACTTTATCGATGCGATAGGTCTTGGCGAAAACCTCTCGCCTACACGCAGCAACGGCCTCCGCGCTATGATTGCACAGATGAAGCTTGATGCAAAGATCTTCGCTGAGAAGAATAAATAATTGTATAACAGTAAATTCATATATAGAATGACACCAGAGGAGATACTAACAGTGGAGAAGAACATCGTTCTTACGCTTAAGAATATCTACGACCCTGAGATTCCCGTAAATATATACGACCTCGGTCTTATTTACGAGATTAACTTTGAGCCTTCAGGCACTGCAGATATCATTATGACACTCACAGCTCCTAACTGTCCTATGGCAGATATGCTTTTGGAGGATATCCACCGCGAGGTGAGCAAGGTGCAGGGCGTGGAGAGGGTAAACATCACCCTAACCTTTGAGCCTCAGTGGGATAAGTCGATGATGACAGAGGAGGCTCTCCTCGAGCTTAACCTACTATAGCACACTACTATGGGCGTATTAGAGAATATCTCGGCTTGTGCAGCGTACCTTGGCGAAATCAGTGCCGAGGAGCGTACACGACTCTTTGAGCGCCTCTTTAAGGAGCGCGTCAATCAGAAGCGTGAGAGCATAATGCGCACATATAAGGATGTGGACGAAGATTGGAATCAGACCTTCTACACCCTACTACTTAAGTACTTGGGTAGCACCCACAACAGCAATGCTATGGAGCAACTATCGAGGGTTGTGACATATAATATGATTGCTAAAGAGCGTGGTGCCCTACTCAATATCGAAGCACTGCTCTTGGGTGGTGCAGGTCTTTTGGACCTATACGCTGAGGATAGCTATATCTTGGCATTAAAGGAGGAGTTTAACCACCTCAAGGCAAAGTATAACATCACGCCATTAGCACCAGAGGTGTGGCGTTTGCACTATATCTACCCTAATACACACCCCACATTGCGTCTTGTGCAGTTCGCAGCATCGGTGCATAATCAAGCTCTCTCGTTTGCTGCAGCCACAGAGTGTAGCACGCGCAAGGATGTGCATAAGATACTCTCGGGCGCAGCCTCAGAGTACTGGCTTGAGCACTTTGCCTTTGATAAGGCTGGCATTACCGCCTCGGCACATATTGGAGCCTTTACAAACGACCTGCTTGGCATAAATGTGATTATCCCTATACTTATCGCCAATGGCGTATATATGGAGGATAGCGAGCTGATAACAAGAGCCTTAACGTTAGCCAAGAACATCCCTGCGGAGGATAACCGCTATATAAAGATGTGGCAAAATCCCACATCGCCAATCGCTATTTCAGCGATCGACTCACAAGCCATACTCCACCTACATAAGAATTACTGCGAAAACGGTCTATGCAAAGCCTGCTTCGTCTGGATGAAACGCCGAGGACAGCTATAACTAAGAGGAGAATTATAAGTGGTCACTACCTTTATTAGGAGCATAACCTAATTTGAGGTCAGAAGGGGCATAAATAATTAGTAATTAGTAGAGAGTAATTAGTAATAGTTTTGCTTGGAACAAGCAATATATAAACATTAAGGGCAGCACGACCGAATTTCTTTTGAGAAGGGGTTAGATGTGGCCTCGATAAAGAAATTGCCCCAGATAGGACATACTTGGCGTATTTCCTATTTGGGGCAATGATTGAGAGGTCGTAGATGACCCCTTATCATAAGAAATTACAGGGGCATTTTATCAAGACGACGCTGATGACGACCACCCTCAAACTCTGTTTCAAGCCAAATATCAAGCATTGCAAGAGCCTCATCATTAGAGATAAAGCGAGCTGGCATACAGAGAACGTTAGAGTTGTTGTGCTGGCGTGAAAGCTTTGCAATCTCAGGAATCCAGCATAGTGCTGCGCGTACCTTCTGGTGCTTGTTAAGGGTCATAGAGATACCCTCGCCAGAGCCACAAAGAGCTACACCGCGCTCAAGAGTACCATTATCGATAGCCTCACCAAGGGCATGTGCGAAGTCTGGATAGTCGCAAGACTCCTCAGAGTGTGTACCGAAGTCTGTGACCTCAAAACCCTTAGTTGATAGGTAGCCTACCAAAAATTCCTTTAGCTCGTATGCTGCGTGGTCGCAAGCAATACCAATTTTCTTATCCATAGTTATTTAGTTTATAGGTTGTTACTCCTTTGATGCACGCTTACGGTCTACCTCCGAGAGCAAAATCTTACGTAGGCGGATTGCCTTAGGCGTTACCTCTACATACTCATCCTCGCGGATATACTCCAATGCCTCCTCCAACGAGAAGATTACAGGAGGTGCAATAGAGGTCTTCTCATCTGAGCCCGATGCACGCATATTGGTAAGCTGCTTTGCCTTGGTTACATTCACAGTGATATCGTTTGAACGAGTATGCTCTCCGATAACCTGACCGCAATATACCTGCTCCATAGGCGAGATAAAGAACTTACCACGATCCTGAAGCTTATCGATAGAGTATGCGTATGCAGTACCTGTCTCCGATGCGATGATAGCGCCTACGTTACGGCTCTCAATCTCACCCATCCAAGGCTCGAAGTCCTTAAGGCGGTGTGTCATAATAGCCTCACCGGCAGTAGCAGTGATCATCGTAGAGCGCAGACCGATGATACCACGCGATGGTATGATAAACTCGAGACGTGTGCGCTCGTTTGCAGACTCCATATTTACAAGCTGACCCTTACGGCGTGTGGTAAGCTCGATAACAGTACCCGCGCAATCATCTGGGCAGTCCACGGTCATCTCCTCCACTGGCTCGCACTTAATACCTTCGATATCCTTTGTGATAACCTTAGGCTGACCTACCTGCAACTCGTAGCCCTCACGACGCATAGTCTCGATAAGCACTGAAAGGTGCAACACACCACGACCATACACCACAAATGAGTCGGCATTCTGTCCTGGCTCAACACGCAACGCAAGGTTCTTCTCAAGCTCTCTATCGAGGCGCTCCTTGATATGGCGCGATGTCACATACTTACCATCCTTACCAAAGAAAGGCGAATTGTTAATGGTAAAGAGCATCGACATCGTAGGCTCATCGATAGCAATTGGAGGCAGTGGCTCTGGGTCGACAAAGTCGCAGATGGTATCGCCAATCTCGAAGCCGTCGATACCCACCAAGGCACAAATCTCACCGCACTCTACCCTCTCAGCCTTAGCCTTGCCAAGACCCTCGAAGACCATCAAATCCTTGATCTTGCTCTTTAGGAGTGTGCCGTCGCGCTTTGCAAGAGTCACATTCTGACCCGTTGTAAGCGAGCCGCGAGTAACCTTACCCACAGCAATACGACCCACGTATGGCGAGTACTCGAGCGATGTTACAAGCATCTGCACTGTGCCCTCCACAACCTCTGGCTCTGGAATCTCGTCGATGATAGTATCAAGCAATGGGCAGATAGAGTCAGTGCGCTCGGTAGCGACGTGCGACATCCAACCCTGCTTAGCCGATCCATAGATAGTCTTATAGTCGAGCTGATCCTCGGTAGCTCCGAGCGTAAACATAAGGTCAAAGACCTGCTCGTTAACCACATCAGGGCGACAATTCTCCTTATCTACTTTATTTATAACCACGATAGGCTTCTTACCAAGCGACAGTGCCTTCTGCAACACGAAGCGTGTCTGAGGCATCGTTCCCTCGAAGGCATCAACAAGCAGGATTACACCGTCACACATATTTAATACGCGCTCCACCTCGCCACCAAAGTCGGCGTGACCAGGGGTGTCGATGATGTTAATCTTGTAATCGCGGTAGATAACCGATACGTTCTTCGAAAGGATGGTGATACCGCGCTCACGCTCGATATCGTTGTTATCCATAATAAGGTCGCCTCCAGAGTGCTCGTTATCACGAAGGAGGTTACCCTGCATAATCATCTTATCTACAAGTGTTGTCTTGCCGTGGTCTACGTGGGCAATAATTGCAATATTGCGTAGTTTTCGCATCTTACTTTGAGGTTTGTTTAATTGCACAAAGATACTAAAAAGTATTTAAATATTATCACTTAATAGCATCAGGGTTGTAAAAGTTTGCTGTAGAGGCCCCATTATTATAATGGCAAAGATACTAAAATCTATGCAATGTTATACCACTATTGCACTAAATTTCACAAAAAAGGGGGATATCCGCAGTGGATACCCCCTCGATTATTTAGTTGAGCGATATGTTACTCAGCAACAACAGTCTCAACAACCTCTGCTGGCTGCTCTGCGACTACAGCCTCAGGACGCATTACAACCAATGTACGGTTGCCATCCTCAAGCATCTTAGCAGCAAATGCCTTAACATCGTCAAGAGTTACGCTCTCAAGGATACCAAGGTACTCCTCCTTGTAGTTGTAACCCTCCTCGTACCAACGTGTGATAGCTGACATCCAGCCACCGTTGTTCTCGAGTACGTTGCTGTAGTTCTTCTGCAAGAACTCCTTAGCCTTAGCTACATCCTCTGCCAAAGGTCCCTCCTGGGCAATCTTCTGAATCTCCTTGTCGCAGATCTCGATAAGCTCGTCAGCCAACTGCTCGTTAGTATCGAATACAATACCTACCAAGTAGTTCTCTGTTGGGTACTCGTCGATACCACCCTGTACTGATACACCGTAAGTACCACCCTTCTCCTCGCGGATAGATACCATATAACGGCTATCAAGAGCACGGCTCAACAAGTCAACGATAAGACGATTCTTAGCATTATCCTCCATAGCACCTGTGTAAACAAGGCGTACAGATACCTTAGGCTGCTGCATTGAAGCACGGAAGTCGTTAACAACACCACCCTCTGGGTAGCGAACGCCATCATCCACAACCTTGTACTCAACACTCTTAGATGTTGGAAGTGAACCGATATACTTCTCTACAAGTGGCTTCAAAGTCTTAAGGTCAACATTACCTACGATAACGAAGCGGAAGTCATCAGCATATCCGAACAACTTAGAGTGTACACTCTGCAATGCAGGGATATTCAACGCCTCGATCTGTGCACCAGAGGTTACCTGACGGCGTACGTGGTTCTGATATAGAGTCTTTGAGAACTCCTTAGAGCAGATATAGTCAGGATCAGCCTCCATATTTGAGAAGTATGGTACATACATCTTCTTGAGGTTGTCAAGATCTGTCTGATCGAAACGTGGAGAAGTGAAGTTAAGATACATCAACTGAAGAATAGTCTCCATATCCTTTGGAGAACCACCAGCGTTTACAGCGTGCTCATAGTGATCAACACCCACGCTTGCGCTTGCAGACTTACCTGAAAGCTGCTTGCTAAGCTCTGTAGAATTGAACTTGCCGATACCTGAGTTTGACATCACCATACCAAGGAACTGACCGTGATAGTACTCCTCGTCAGTAAGCATTGAGCAACCACCCTTCGCAGATGCAAGGATGCGTACCTCGTCTGCCTTCAATGTAGATGGGCGAACTACGACCTTGATACCATTCTTCAAAGTCCACTCAGTGTAACCCAAAGACTCGTTAACAGCAGTAGCCTTAACCTTTGAACCCTTAAGCTTTACGTTCTTTGCGATAAGAGGCTCAACAACAGTGTTATCCTTGTATGGCTCAATATCAGAAGCCTCAACCTCAGCCTTGATAGCCAAAAGCTCCTCAGCAGTAGGAACAGCAACGCCATCCTTCTTTGGTGAGCGAGCCAAGATTACAAGATTCTGGTTAGGCTGCGCAATCTGTGCGTATGTCTGGTTGATAGCATCTACAGTAACGCTATTGATAAGCAACTGATCAAGCTCCCACTCTGTCTCAGCATCCATCATAGATGTACCCTTTGCGTAGAAGTCAAGGTAGCGCTGTGCATACTCGTCGTTGCGAACATCGTTGCGGTTAGTGTACTGACGCTCTGACCAACGCAAGATCTCCTGCTTAGCGCGCTCGAACTCACCAGCAGTGAAGCCATGGCGACGCATACGCTCCATCTCAGTGTAAACTGCACGGAAGGCATCGTTAATACGGCCCTCGTGAGCTGTAGCAGAGAACATTGTAGACTCCATAGTTGGGCAGATACCAATGCTACCCTCATCCATACCACCACCAAGGAATGGAGCATCAGCAGCCTGTGCAATCTCCTGGAAGCGGTTGTTCATCATAATTGTAACGAAGCTGTTTACTACGTCGAAAGTGTAACCAATCATGGTATTCTTGTACTCCTTTGGAAGTGCCTCACGACGAGCGAACATCATTACAGATGACTGGGTAAGCTCTGGATCAGTGAATACAGATACGATAGGCTCCTCAGTTGCTGGAACTACGATAACCTCCTTCTGAGCAGCATCAGCTGGTGAAGCTGGGATATCTGCCATAAGAGTCTTAATCTTAGCCTCTACCTGGTCAACATCGATATCACCTACGATAACCAATGCCTGATACTCAGGGCGATACCACTTCTTGTAGAAGTTAACCAAAGCCTGCTGATCGAATGACTGAAGACCATCCAAGTAACCGATAAGGTTGCGGTGCTCGTAGAGAGTACCCTTGAACAAGTTTTTAAGCATATCGTTCTGAGCGCGAAGACCTGCGCCATCACGAGTACGCAACTCCTCCATAATCACACCACGCTCTGAGTCGATCTCCTCAGGCTGCAAAGCGATAAACTGTGACCAGTCGTGAAGGATAAGAAGTGCCAAATCAAGATTCTCCTCTGTAATAGGGCAATCCTTAATCATATACTCTGTGCAATCCCAAGATGTGAAGGCGTTAAGGTTGTAGCCAAACTGCACACCGATAGTCTCCAACTTCTCGATCATCTGCTTACCTGGGAGGTTTACAGAGCCGTTGAAAGCCATATGCTCGAGGAAGTGAGCAAGACCCTGCTGGTCGTCCTCCTCCTGAATAGCACCTACGTCGTGGTAGATGTAGAAGCTTGCCTGTCCCTTAGGCTTCTCGTTGTGACGGATGAAGTAGGTCATACCATTGTCGAGTACACCTACACGCACCTCTGGATCCAATGGGAGCTGCTCCATAGGGTTCTGTGCATAGAGCCCTGCAACACCAACAAATAGAGCCACGAGTGAAATAAATAGTTTTCTCATAGAACTGTTAGTTAATAGGTTATAAAATAATTCTTCTTCGTTTTTGCGATTTACACATATTTTAACAAGCAAAGATACTATTTTTTGCTTAAAAGCATAGCGTTTTAGTCTTCTTTTTCACTATTCGCACATATTTTTCGGCATATTATTGCACAATGCATCTAACCTACTAACGATTAAGGGAGAGGTTTTAGTGTGTTGGTTGGGGGAGATAGGTAATTAGCAATAATTTTCGGGTTATAGTACCAAGGGGCAAAAGAGTCCTAAGAGGACTAAAGGGCAATATTAACCCAGACTGGATTTTAGGTTTGAAAACGGAGTTTACTTTGCGTAAATGAGTATTTCAAACTCAAGGTAGACACCAAAATAGCCAACAAAGCCACAATCCGTTTTGTTGTCAGAAGGCAGCAGATACTTTCGCTCGGCAAAAATCCCGACGATGGGCTGTACTAAAGCGTACTGCTCATTGTCGGGACTTTTTGTTAGCGGAAGTAGATGTCTGCCTTATCACAACAAAACAAAGAAAGGGAGCCACTAATGACTCCCTCTTTCTTTTGCAATAAAGCAATGTGCTTACTCAGCCATAGGAACTACGCTTACGTAAG
>JAEIGA010006004.1_pt1 | contig 18481 bp, 12 predicted proteins | sample 9270691 | NCBI WGS metagenome assembly JAEIGA01 (sample SAMN17057246, study PRJNA624740) | gut metagenome | biome: biome; isolation source: fecal sample | host: Bos grunniens | place: China: Xizang | collected 2019
AGAGATTTATATGTTGCAAACTACATTGTATGCGATATTTTCAATGACAACATTGCTTTTAGTAACGAATTGTTTAATGAAATCTTTACAACGTATAAGGATTGCATTTACAACGCAGAGGGTTTGCCAGAATTAAGATTTTTCATCTCACATCAAAATCCAGAAATTGCGAAATTGGCAACAGATTTAGTTATGACGCCATACGTAGTTAGTCCAAATTGGGAAGAAAAAAATGAAATAAAAGTGCCACGTCCCGAAAACAAAGAAACAATGGACAAATATGTCAAAGACACCCTTCTTGATTTTAAATTATATAAAATAAACGGATACATAGAAGACGTAAAAAAAAGAATTCCCTTTGCAGAAGGCGAATTTCAAATTGAGTTGCTAAATTTATTACAAAATTATCTCAACATAAGAAATGATATTGCAAAACTCTTAGGCAGAGTTTTTATACCTTAATCATTCTTTTATCTGAATTATAAGGAATATTATAAATAAAAAGTCCGAGACGTTTTTTGCATCTCGGACTTTTTAAGTTTTTATTTCTTGAATCCTTTTTAGTTATTTACTATATCTTGGAATTCTATCAACGATTGATAACGTCTAAATTCTAAATCGTGTTTTGCTTGATACTTATATGCAGGTTCTTGTTGACACGCTTCTCTTAGATTCTTTAACAATCCTGGAACATCGTCTAATCTTGCATAGCAAACTGCTCTTAAATAATGTACTTCTGAGGTTTGGTCCATGCAACAATCTAATGTACGAATTGCATTTCCTGTATTTCCTGTTAGAAGTTGAAGTAATGCTAAATTGTATGTGCATTTTCTTCCGTCAAGTTGTTCTGCTGCTTCTTCGTATCTTGCTTGTTTGATTAGGATTATTGCTTGATTCATTTCTGCTTGGTCGTTGCCTGCTTCTATTGCTCTTTGTACGTATTGATCTGCTAATTCTATGTCTTTATATGCTAATGCCATTAAAGATAGGTTTGCTAATATCATTCCGTTGTTTGGAGATAGTTTGTCGGCTGTTTCCAAAAATCTTTTAGAGTCTTCTAATTGATTTAGATATAATGCAATTGCTCCTGCGTTATTCCAACCTGCCCATTCTGATGCAAATCTTTCTGTTGCAGCTGTGTATATTTGCAATTTACTTGCGTAATTGTGTGTTAGTGATGCTGCATACATCAATTCATCAAATGTAAGATTGTCTGGATTTGTTATAGCCATTTTGGCTACTTCTTGTTCTGTTTTTTGTACTCCTGAGAAATTAAATGCTATTTCACCTCTTCTTAATGTAGGTAATATCTCACTTTCTATTTGATTAAAGATTACAGACATATTTCTGATTTCTTGTTCTCTTCTTATTCTGTCTGGTTGTGATTTTACTACATTGATAACTGTGTTCTTTTCTCTTAATGATGAACCTTCTACTAATCGTAGGAAGTTTTCCCAGTCTTCTCCTTTTGCGCTTGAAGTGATAACTACATCTTGTTTTGCTTCTTCAACGTATTTTTGAATGTCTGCTTTTTTAACATTTTCTATTTTAGCTCTTTCTGTTAAAGCTTCTGTCAACATTCTATCAACAAGGTTTACTACTGCTTCTGCTCTTTTTTTGGAAAGACCTATATTGAAGGTTTCTTCTCCTTCTGGTGATGCCCATGCATTAACGAATATTTGACGAGGTACTTGGTTATTTACTATGTAACTCTTCATGCTTTCGTAATTCTTTTTGGCATCCATTTGTTTATTTAGCTTGTTATTCCAATTAACTTCTGACATGTTTACGGTGAAGTAAACGTCTGTTGCCATAATTTCATCTGTTCTGACATTGTAATTGGAAGGTGCAATGCTTAAATCTCCTCTTATGTCTACTCTGTTTGAGGTTGAGTTTATGCCTTCTGTAATTTTTACATTTCCTAATTTGATTGCTCCTGGATTTTCCATTGCTTCACTCCAAGTTGCATTTGCTTCATTTACTTCTGAGGCTTTATATGCTATTGGATTTAGGAATAATTTGGCACTTTCCATTCCTTGACGATAAGCTACAGTATCTTTGTATACAAATCTTCCTCCCGATTTCTTTTCTATTGTCTTTCCATTCCCTTCTACTTTTGAGCCTTTAAGGTTCATTGGCGATAAAATTACTTCTCCTGTTTCCCATGTTAAAACAGGTTGTAAGTAAACTACAGCTTTCTTTTGAAAGTACTTTTCTGGTATGCTACCATTTATTGTTACTATCACTCTATCCGCATGTACTTCCATCGGATTAGGTGATATTTGGTATCTCACTTCATTGTGTTTTGTTTGCATCGTTTTTATACTTCCACAAGAAGCTATTAATAGAACTATACTGAGGAATGTTAATACTGATACTGTTTTTCTCATTTTCCTTTTTATTGTTTATTATTATTATAGTTAAGTTATTATTCGTTAACCACTTCTATTAAAACATCGTTTTTGCTTACAATTTGTCCTTTTTCTATATTAACGCTCTTTACTACGCCATCTATTGTTGAACAAATTTGATTGTCCATTTTCATTGCGTGTAAGCAACATAATGGTTCGCCTTTTCTTACTTGTTGTCCTTCCTTTACAAACACTTCTAATATTGTTCCTGGAATAAATGCATATATTTCACCCGGAGCAACTTTAACATATAGTTGTCTGTAATGAGTTCTTGTATTTTTATTTTCTGCCATTTCTATTTCTTTTTTAATTAATGAGACTTTTTTGTTCCTTTTTTATTTTTGTATATTTTAGAATGGTGGCAATCCATGTTTCTTTTGTGGATTTTCTTGCACCTTATTCTTACACATTTCTAAGGCATGCACAATGTAATCTCTTGTTTCTGCTGGTTGTATTACCGCATCTACATATCCGTAAGAAGCTGCCACGTATGGATTAGCGAATTTTTGTTTGTATTCTGCTATTTTTTCTTTACGTGTTTGCTCTGGATTTTCTGAATTCATTATTTCATTTCTAAATACAATGTTTGCTGCTCCTTCAGGTCCCATTACGGCAATTTCTGCAGTTGGCCATGCAAATACGAAATCTGCTTTCAAGTGTGAAGAACACATTGCTATATATCCTCCTCCGTATGCTTTTCTTAATATTACTGTTATTTTTGGAACAGTTGCTTCTGAATATGCATAAAGAATCTTTGCTCCATGGCGAATAACTCCAGCGTGTTCTTGATCCACTCCTGGAAGATAACCTGGTAAATCTTCTAATGTTACTAATGGAATATTGAATGCATCGCAGAATCTTATGAATCTTGCTGCTTTATCTGATGAGTTACAGTCCAAAACACCTGCTAATGCTATTGGTTGATTAGCTACGAATCCTACTGTATCTCCATTTATTCTAGCAAATCCTATTACTATATTTGGAGCAAATAATTCTTGTACTTCCAAAAATTCAGAACCATCTACTATACTCTTTATGATATTTCTAACATCATACGGTTGCGCTGGATCTGATGGGAAAATATTACTTACTTGATAATCTTCTATTCTTGGAGTTTTTGACGCAAAAGATTCTGCTTTCTTTGTATTGTTCCAAGGAATATATGTAAACAAACTCTTTATTTGGTCAAAACATTCTTGTTCGCTTTCTGCAAAGAAGTGAGCATTACCTGATATTTCAGCATGTACTCTTGCTCCTCCTAAATCTTCTTGTGATATTTCTTCTCCTAATACAGTTTTTATCACTTCTGGTCCTGTGATAAACATCTTTGATATTTTATCCACAACAAACACAAAGTCTGTCAATGCTGGCGAGTAAACAGCTCCTCCTGCACAAGGTCCAAGTATAACTGAAATTTGAGGAATTACTCCTGAGGCCATTGTGTTACGATAGAAAATATCTCCATAACCTGACAACGCATTAACCCCTTCTTGTATTCTAGCTCCACCCGAGTCGTTAATTCCCACTATAGGAATCCTTAACTTCATGGCGTGATCCATTATTTTACATATCTTTTTAGCATGCATTAATCCAAGAGAACCTCCTGCTACTGTAAAGTCTTGTGCATATATACAAACAGGGTATCCATTTATTGTTCCTGTTCCTGTTACTACACCATCGCCCGGAAGTTCTTTCTTTTCCATTCCAAAATCACGTCCAGCGTGTTGTATGAATAAATCATATTCATGAAATGAACCTTCATCTAATAATTGAACTATTCTTTCTCTTGCTGTAAGTTTTCCAGTCGCTTTTTGCTTCTCTATTGCTTTCTCCCCTCCTCCTTGAAGCACTACTTGCATTCTCGACTTCAACTCTTGTGTCTTATTATTTACTGACATAATATAATTATTTAGATTGAACTCTGTTTATAAAATTTCGGCAAAGATACAAAAAAAAGTTTTTTTGTTAACAATTATACATAGTAAAAACGTTTTTAATCAAAGTTTGTTCTTTGATTATCTACCAATATAAACTATTAAAACAGATATATCCGCAGGAGAAACTCCACTTATTCGTCCTGCTTGACCTATTGTTTTAGGTCGGATTTTCGATAATTTCTCTCTTGCTTCAAATGATAAAGATTTTAAAGCATGATAATCAAAATCTTCTTTTATTACTAAATTTTCATAATGCGCTAACTTGCTTACTATTTCCTCTTCTTTTTTTATGTAACTCTCGTATTTTACAAGGATTTCTGCACATTCCTCCACTTGTGTTCTTATTTCAAGCGGAGTTTTATTTATTTCACTATTAAGATATGGAACTTTGCTTTTTAGTAATTCTAAATTAACTTGTGGCCTTAATAATAATTGTGAAAGTTTTGTTTTCTGATTTATTGATGGAGTATTTAATTCTTTAAAACTTTCGTTAACTTCTTCTGGAAAGGCACTATTATTTTTAATAAAACAGACTATTCTATTTATATTTTCTTGTTTAGACTCCATCTTTTTCAATCTGTCTTCACTTGCTAATCCTATTGAATGTCCTATTGGAGTAAGTCTTTGATCCGCATTATCTTGACGTAACAATATTCTATACTCTGCTCTTGAAGTAAACATTCTATATGGTTCATCTACTCCTTTTGTTATTAAGTCATCTATTAAAACTCCTATATAACTTTCAGAACGTTTTAAAACTATCGGCTCTCTATTCTTTACAAACATACAAGCATTTATACCAGATAACAAACCTTGAGCACCTGCTTCTTCATATCCTGTGGTACCATTTATTTGACCCGCAAAAAATAACCCCTTGATAAGCTTTGTCTCTAAATTAGATTTTAACTGCGTTGGAGGAAAATAATCATACTCTATTGCATAACCTGGTTTTTGAATTATAGCTTGTTCAAAACCAGGTATTCTTCTTAATGCTTTGTACTGTATGTTTAATGGTAAAGATGAAGAGAAACCATTTATATAATACAAGTTACTATGCCTTGATTCTGGTTCTATGAATAATTGATGTTTATTTTTATCTGAAAATCTTTCTATTTTATCTTCTATTGAAGGACAATATCTCGGACCTCTACCTTGTATTCGTCCTTGAAACATCGGAGATTTTTCAAAACCTTCTCTTAATATATTATGAACCTCATCATTCGTATAAGCAAGATAGCAACTATTTTGTTCTATATATTCTATTTTAGAAGTAACGAAAGAAAATTGCTCTGGATTCTCATCTCCTTTTTGTTCTTGAAGTACCGAAAAATCTATCGTATCTCCAACTACCCTCATAGGTGTTCCTGTTTTTAATTTTTCTACTTCAAATCCTATTTCTTGCATTCTATTAGACAATCCTCTTGATGATTCTTCTCCTATTCTTCCACCCTCAAAATTAGTTTCTCCTATATGTATTTTACCATTTAAAAATGTCCCATTTGTTAAAATAACTGTTTTTGATTCTATTTTCAATCCTATTTTTGTAACAACACCCTCTACTGCTCCACTATTGATTATTAAATCAACCACTTCATCTTGCCACAATTGTAGATTAGGAACATTCTCAAGATATTTCCTCCAAGATATTCCAAAAGTAATATTATCCACTTGTGCTCTCGGACTCCACATCGCAGGACCTTTGCTTCTATTTAGCATTCTAAATTGCATCGTATTTTGATCTGTTACTATTCCAGACAATCCTCCTAACGCATCTATTTCTCTAACTATTTGTCCTTTAGCGACTCCTCCCATAGCTGGATTACAAGAAAGCTGTGCGATACTATTTAGATTTTGTGTTATAAGTAAAGTTTTCGCACCTATCAATGCAGAAGCTCTTGCAGCTTCACAACCTGCATGACCTGCCCCCACTACGATTACATCAAATTTTTGAAACATTATTTCTTATTTAAAAGAGTTAAAAGTTCAGATAAGCACTCATCTTCCAATCTTCTCATATTTTTACTTTCTTCTTTTGTTTTATCTTTAAAACCTAAAAGGTGTAAAACACCATGAATTATTACTCTATGCAATTCATCTAAATATGAAAGTTCTAATATTTTTGCATTATCTCTTATCCTATCAATAGATATAAAAATATCACCTGAAACGTTCTCCGTCTCTGAATAATCAAATGTTATAACATCTGTATAATAATCATGATTTAGAAATTCCTTATTTATATCTAACAATTGGTCATCTGAACAAAAAATATAAGAGATGTCTCCCATCTCTTTATTGTTAGCCTCAATAGTGTTTTTTATCCATTGTTTTAAAACCATTCTATTCTTTAAAGTAAAAGTAGTTTGAAACGAAAAGTTAATTCCCATAAGACTTAAATATTTTTATGCATTCTAATTAAATTGAATTGTTTAATTTTTTCTTGTCTGTCCACAAGTAATTCTGGTTGTATCCCATTTACAAAAAACAACACTTCTACCTTCCTCCCTTCTTCTGTTATTATCACTTGATCGCTTAACCTTGAAATCAGAAATACATTCAAATTGGTATCTTCGTCCATTTCCATATCTTTATTAAATATATATTGTGAAAATATTTCATCTTCACATTCAACAGAAAAGCTAATACCTCCTACACATTGTTCAAAATAAAACGATATTACCTTATTACTAAAGGCACTTCCATAATACGAAATTATTAAGTCTAATATCTGTTCAATTGAAACAACTATCGCACCATAATAACAACTAATATTGTGTTCCTGACAAATATTCTCTACCAAACTCTCTATCTTTGAGATCTGATTTAAAGAAATTTTACTTTTATAACTTTTTGCATCCATCTATTTTTTCTGTGTTTTATTCTCTAAACTATAAAAATACTTATTCACCTTTTCTTTATAAAAAGGAGAATACATAGGTTGCATTTGCTTAAATATTTCCTCCTCCTTGTCTTTCAATCCTTTGAAATCTAAAAAATCTTTTACTTCCGTATTTATTTTATCTTTTCCTTCTTTGGATTCTCTCTTTTTATCTTTTCCTTGTTTTTTTTCTGCCCTTTCGTGTTCAAGTAATCGAGTTAATATTTTTGCTTGACGATTAATCGTACTGCGACTTATTTTTTTATTTACGATTTCTTTTTCTGTTTGTTCCATTTGTTTGGAAATTTCATTAAGAAGTTTTGAGGGTTTACCTTGCTCCGCTTTTATTCTTTCTGCCTCTTTTTGCAACAACCTTCTTATCATCTCTTGTTGTGCAGCAGCTCGAGCTAATGATTCATTTAATTTTGAATTTTCGCCTATTTTCTTCCTACCTTGCTGTTGTCCTTGTTCTAAATCTTTTTTTAATCGCTCTAATTCTCGATTCAAACTTTCTTGTAAATCTTTTAAACTTTGTTGAGATTGTTTTTTTTGTTGAGAAGATGAAGACGGATTATTACATTGTTGAGAAGAATTACTTTTGCTATTATTACTCTGTTGTTGATTCTGCATGTTTTCTAAACTTTCTCGCAACATTAAAGACAAATTATTCATTGATGACATTGCATATTGTTGCCACGAGAGTACAGAGTTATTTTTATAATTTGAATAATGTGCTTGATTATATTGTAATAAAGTTGAAATTGATTTTTCTACATAGTCTACTATTTTATTCAATTCTTGATTTATCAAATAACCTATTTGAGTTTGTCGTTTGCTTATTGCAAACAACGTATCTGAAATAGGTTGCATTTTTTCTTTCAAATGATATTGTTTTTTTATTATTTCTTGATACAACGGGTCTGAAACTCTTGTCGTTCTTATATTATTCATTAAATCCTCTTGACCTTTTGATATTTTAATGAGATTTTTAAGGATTTGTCTGATATGTTCTATATCTTCCCCTAATTGATTTGACTGATTAGTCTGACTTTGTTGCTTTATATTGTTTGACATCTGCTGCATTTGTTCAGAAGCTGACCTCATATTCTCGCTTGCTTTCTTAAATTTGTTTTGATTTAACTTTTCTTCTGCTTCTTTTTGATTTTTTTTAATTGAATTTTCTAATTGTTTATCTCTTTCAATAGACTTATAATCGTCAATTTCTTTAGAAAGTTTTTCAATTTTTTTTAACTTTTCTAATTGTTCAGAAAATTCCTTTGAAATATCATTTTGTTTCTTTGAATTATTTTCTTTTTCCTTTGAATTATTTTGTTCAGATAAAGATTTTTGTTTTTGAGATAATTCATCTAATTTATCAGTCAATTCATTTGTTAATTTTTCTAACTCTAAACGTTTATATATTTCTATATTTTTATCCAGTTCCTTAGAGAGATTCTCGTTATTCATTTTAATATTATTTAGACTCTCATTAAGTTTATTCTTATCTATATTTTCCTCTGCAAGTTTCTTGATTTCTTCAAGAATTTCCTTCATTTGTTCATCTAATACTTTTTCAAACAATTCTTCTAACTCTCTTTGTTTTTTTAAAATATTTTCTTCTTGCTGAGTCAATTTCTCATCTAAATAATTATTCTCTTCTATTTGTTGTTTTATATCTTCTATTTGTTGTTTTATATCTTCTTGTTTTTTTATTAACTCTTCTATTTCTTGTTTATCTTGCCAAGATAGTTCTTTCTTGCCTATAAATTCTTTACTTAATTCATTAATTTTATTTTTTAATTCTTTAATAGAAGTCAAAACTTCTTCTGTTGTATTTTTTATATTTTTTGAATTAGTTTCTTTTTTCAATTCCAATTCTTCTTGCGTTGGAACATTCAACAAAAACACCTCACTTCTTATTGATTTTCCTCCAGTTATTGCATCATTATCTTTAACTTCAAAATAATATTCTACCTTATCACCTTGTTGTAGCAAAAGATCTGATAAATTATAGTAAAATTCTTGCGCATTTTCTTGTTTATTAATCTCTATTAAGTACGATTTACATATAGTATCATTCTTATTTATTTGATTTAAACAAAATTTTAATTCAGAAAATCCATAATCATCTTTTATCTGTCCTCTAAATAATATTCTATCTGGCAAAATAGTATCTTTATATTCAACAACTACTATTTGAGGATATAAATCCTCTATAACTTTTAGTTGAACTCTTAACGTATCTGAATAATTCGAAAATTTATTTGTTGTTTTTATATAAAATTCCTCATCATTTATGAGAGTATGCAAATAAAAAAATTCACTTTTTTTGTTAGGTATAAACATTTTTTTTTCACTATCGTTTATAAACAGTATATTTTCCACATCACGAACCAACCCTTCCCAAATTATTTTTGATCCCTTAGGCACACAAACATCATTCAAAGAAGTAATAATCATAGGTTTCAATTTCGTATATACAGGAGGTATTGCCCTTACTCTAAGATTTACAATTATCGGTTTCGGATAAACTGTTATCAAGTAACTCTTACTACTATATCCATTCGCATTAAAACTAATAATTGTATTTTTCTGTAATTGTGAAATCTTATATGAAAATGTAGTTTTGGTATTTTTCTTCATTTGAAACTCATTTTCTCCAACCTTAATGTAAACAACATCTGGCAAAGCCTTTCCCTTAATTTTTACTTCCACTACAAAATCTTCTTGTTGTAATATCTCCAAAGAAGAATTTTGTAATTCAAATATAAAAGGAGCTGGCTTTTCAAAATATTGAGTATGATTTATATACCTATAAGTACTTTGTTTCAAGAAGTCTGGAAAACAAACAGTAATTACCAATAACACGACAACAACGGAAAGAGATATAAAACCTATTTTTTTTGTTTTTTTCTTATCTATTGCTTTATGAAATGTGATGGGATATAACTCTCTTGTTTTTTGTTCAATACTTGCTAACAAAATATCTGATTCTTCAATTAAAATCATTTGCTTTAATTGAAGAAGATTCAATAATTTATCAGAAACCTCAGGAAAATAAGAACCTATTATCTTAGCTACATCTTCATATGATATTGTTTTCCCTATATTTAAAAGTTTTGTTAATGGATAAACAACATATCGTATCAACAACAAAATAAAAAGTACAATATATATATACAATATTGTAGTTCTAACGATAATCCCATTATAACCTATAAATTCTACAAGAATAAAGAATAAAAAAAATAATATTGAAAGAGCGATAAAATAAAACGCACCTTTAATTAAAAGGTTTTTATAATACTTGCGGATAAATCCGTTTAGTTTCTTTAATAGTAGATCATTTTTATTATTCTGCATGTTCGTCTTCCGTAGCCATACCTATGTAAATAGCAGATAAAAGAGTGAACACATAAGCTTGGATAAATGCAACTAAAACTTCCAAAGCTGTCATAAATAAAGCAAAAAACAATGGTAAAATAGAAGTTCCATAACCTAATGCAGCACTTTTTTCACCAAATATGAATATTATACAAATGAAACTTAATATCATAACGTGTCCTGCAGTAATATTTGCAAACAATCGTATCGTTAAAGAAAAAGGTTTTGTAAATAATCCCAAAATTTCTACTACAGGCATAATAGGAAGAGGGAATTTTAACCACCATGGCACACCTGGCATATTAATTATATGTTTCCAATAGTGCTTATTTCCACTTATATTCGTAATAACAAAAGTAAATACAGCTAAACATAAAGTTACTGCTATATTTCCTGTAATATTTGCACCTCCTGGGAAAAATGGGAACAAACCTAACAAATTTGAAAAGAAAATAAACAAGAAAGCTGTGAGTAGATATGGTAAATATTTTTGATACTTATGTTCTCCTATTGAAGGAAGAGCTATATCATTTTTGATAAATGAAATAAAATATTCAACAACCGTTAATAAACCTTTTGGAGCTTGGCCTTCTCTATTTTTTGCAATACGTGCACCTTTTAAAACTAAAAATATTATCAATCCTGCAACTATAAAAATTGCAAAAACATTCTTGGTAATAGAAAAATCTAAGGGTTTTTTCCCAGTATACACGCCCTTATCATCTACACATATTATAGAACCCTCTAAACCTTCTCCATCTTTATCAGTAGCTATTTTATACCCCTTGTAAAGAGAATGTCCATGATGAAATTTACTTGACATAAACACATCAACTTTTCCATCATTTATCATGATAATTGGTAATGGAATTGAAACATCTAACGACTTATAAGTAAAGATATGCCAATAATAAGAATCACCCAAGTGTTCCATTATCAACTTACCTGCATCAAATTTCTCAGTTTGCTCACTAGCAACTATGCTTCCAAATGAAGCAAAAAATAAAGCTAAAAATAAGAATATTCGTTTCATCATTAATATTACTTTTTTGGAGAGGCAAATTTAGTAAATAATTTTTGGAATGCAAGTATTTACTAAAATTTTTCTAACAATTAATTTCTAATTTCTATATTTTTTACTTTCCCCTTCTTATTTTTTCTCCACTTTATAGCTTTGTTATAAGTTTCTTTTCTTAATTTTGCAACCTATTTTTTAATAAAAATGAGGGACGCTTTTTCATCAAGACGAATTATAGTTACAGCAATATTTATTATTGTTGGTATTGTTTATATCATAAGGCTTGCCCATCTTCAAATAATCGATGATTCCTATACTCAACTCGCTAATAGGAATGCTTTAAGACATATTACTCAATATCCTTCAAGAGGTCTTATTTATGATAGGAACGGAAAGTTATTAGTGTATAACGAAGCCGTTTATGATTTAATGGTTATTCCTCGTCAAGTAAAAGATATTGACACCAACGAATTTTGTTCTCTCTTAAAGATCTCAAAAGAAGATTTTACAAAAAAGATGAATAAAGCTAAAAAATATTCTACTTATAGTCCATCTATATTTGAAAAACAAATCTCAAAAGAAGATTTTGCTCCACTTCAAGAAAAATTATACAAATTTGAGGGCTTTTATGCTCAAAGCAGAACATTAAGATTCTATCCAGATTCAGTCGCTTGTCATATTTTAGGATACATAGGAGAAGTGAACGAAAAGACTATTGAAAAAAATCCTTACTATAAAAAGGGAGACTACATAGGAATGAGTGGTTTAGAAAAATCATACGAAGAAATTTTAAGAGGTAAAAAAGGTAGTAAAATAACATTAGTTGATGTTCACAATAGAGAAAAAGGGTCTTTCCAAAATGGAATGTACGATACCATAGCTATCGCTGGTAGCAATCTTTATAGTACGATTGATTTAGAATTGCAAAAATATGCAGAAAAAATTATGGCAAACAAAAGAGGTTGCATTGTTGCAATTGAGCCAAGTACAGGTGAAATTTTATGTTTTGTGTCCGCACCATACTATAATCCCAATCTATTAGTTGGTCGTGTAAGAGGCAATAACTACAAAAAATTATCAGAAGATATTTCCAAACCATTATTTAACAGAGTATTAATGGCAGAATATCCACCTGGTAGTATATTCAAGATTGCTCAATCTTTAATTGCGCTAGATATGGGCGTAATATCTCCGAGCACAGGCTTTGTTTGCGACAAAAGTTTAGTAGGTTGCCACAATCACCCTTCGGCAAGCAATGTTAGAGATGCAATAAAGATGTCTTGCAACCCTTATTTCTATAAAGTATTTCAAAGAGTAGTACAAAGAACAAATCCAAATACCGGAAAAATTGACAGTAAATATGGGTTAACTCAATGGAATTATGCTGCAAAAAGAATGGGTTTTGGAACTCGTTTAGATATTGACCTTCCAAATACAAGAAAAGGATATATACCTGACACAACTTTTTACAACAAATGGTATCCAAGCGGTTGGAATTTCTACACAATCTATTCCAACTCAATAGGGCAAGGTGAAGTTGGTGTTATTCCTTTACAAATGGCAAACTTTGCGGCTTTAGTTGCTAACAGAGGTTGGTATATAACTCCACATATTGTTAGAAATTTTGGAGATGAAACTCAAAAAACAAAATATGTAAAATATTCAGAAAAACATCATAGCATGATAGCTCCTGAATATTGGAATATTGCAGTGGAAGGAATGTACGGAGTAGTGCATGAAGCTGGAGGAACTGCAAAAAGAGCAAAAATAGACGATATTGCAGTTTGTGGTAAAACAGGTACAGCCGAAAACATAGGAGATGACCATTCTGTATTTATTTGTTTTGCGCCAAAAAACAATCCACAGATTGCCGTTGCCGTATATATAGAAAATGCACATGGAGGAGGAGGGACTTGGGCCGCACCAATAGCAAGTCTTATTGTTGAAAAACACATAAGAGGTAAAGTAGAAAGAGAAGAAATGGAGCAATATTATATTGAAACAAACCCTTGTCAACCTTTACCTTTAAAACGAAGAATAAAAACCAAGAAAAAATAATTTTTTTCTTTGATTTATAAGAATAATGGATAGAAAAAACAAAAGTTTACTTAGAAATATTGATTGGAGTGTTATCCTCATTTATTTAATCCTCGTTATATTTGGTTGGGTTAATATTTATGCCGCTGTTTATGACGGAGAAAGTGGCAATGTTTTTGATTTTTCAACACGTTATGGAAAACAATTAATTTGGATAGGCGCCTCTCTTCTAATTGCGCTATTCGTTTTAGTTTTAGATCCCAAATTTTTTTCTCAAACATCATACATAATATATGGTATATTCCTATTGATGCTAATATCAGTCTTATTTGTTGGCTCTGAAACCAAAGGTGCAAAATCCTGGTTTGGTTTTGGAGACTTTGGAATACAACCATCTGAATTTGCAAAAGGAGCGACAGCATTAGCACTAGCAAAAACCCTATCATCTATTACAGCAGACTTCAAAAAAATGAAAACAAAATTATCTGCAATAACAGTAATAGCTATTCCAATGCTACTCATTTTGCTACAAAACGATACAGGCTCGGCATTAGTATTTTGTAGTTTTGTATTTGTGTTATTTAGAGAAGGACTATCCTCATACGTTCTAATAATCGGAGCAACATGTATATTGTTATTTATATTAGCATTACTTGCCAACCAATACATTTTAATTGGAATTTACTTCATTCTTATTATAAGCGCATATTTTATTTTAAGAAAGCGAATAAGAAAACTAAATATATGGATATTTATTTGCACTTTTATTGGAGCTTCGCTATTCACTTTAGCTGTTGATTTTGTTTTTGAAAACGTTTTAGAACCACATCAAAAAGACCGTATAGAAGTTTTACTTGGGAAAAAAGAAGATTTCAAAGGAGTAGGTTATAATGTTAATCAAAGTAAAATTGCGATAGGCTCAGGCGGGATTACTGGTAAAGGATTCTTAAATGGAACACAAACAAAATTCAATTTTGTTCCCGAACAGGATACCGATTTCATATTTTGCACCATTGGAGAAGAATGGGGATTCATTGGAGCTTCTCTAACCGTAATTATTTTCATATTTCTATGTGCAAAACTCATAAAAATGGCTGAAAGACAACGATCTAAATTCGCCAGAATCTATGGATATTCAGTTGCAAGCATAATATTTTTTCACTTTTTCATAAATATAGGAATGACAATAGGACTTTTACCCGTAATAGGAATTCCTTTACCCTTCATAAGCTATGGAGGGTCATCATTATGGGCCTTTACATTCCTTTTATTCATATTTATAAAACAAGACGCCTTACGTCAAGAATTAATTTAGTATAAAATAATAATCACAAATTAGCGATATTTCAGCAAATATTTGTAATTTTGGCGTTCAAATATGAAGCAATTAAATTATAAATCCAAAGCAAAGAACAATAAAACGACAAAATATATCATCATACTAATACTAAGTATGATAGCATTCCCATTTAATCTCTATTCACAAGACAGAAACAAATTAGAAAAAGAAAAAATTAAATTAGAAAAAGAGATTGCTTCAATGAACAAAATACTCAACGAGACAAAAAAAACAAAAAAAATGTCCACTTCTGAGTTAAGAGTATTAGAAAAAAAGATAGCCCAAAGAAAAAAATTAATAAAAAACATCAATTCTCAAATGGGAATGCTTAATAACGAAATCAAGAGTACCCAACAATCAATTGGAGAATTATGTAAAGAAATAACTATCCTAAGAGAAAGCTATGCGCAAATGTTACGTTATGCACAAAAAAATAAAACAAATACCGATAAACTATTATTCATATTTTCTTCAAAAGATTACAAAGAAGCTTATCAGAGATACATCTTTTTCCGACAATTTGGAGATCTGCAAAAAGAAAAACTTGCGCAAATACAATCAAAAACTAACGAATTATCAAAACGTACAAGCGAATTAGAATTAAAACGTACAAACCAAGAAAAATTACTACAACAAGAATTAAAAAACTCAAAGGAACTTAACAAAGAAAAAACAGAAAAACAAAAAACTGTTAATCAATTACAAAAGAAAGAAAAGCAATTAGCCAAAAACTTAAAGAACAAACAACAACAAGTTAAAAAGCTACAACAACAAATAGACAATGCCATTGCAGCAGAAGTCAAAAAACAAAAAGAATTAGCAGCCAAGAAGAAACAACAAATGGCTACCAACACAACAACAAACAAAAAAGAAGCAGAAGCCAATAAAGCAGCGATAGAAACAGCAAAGAAGAAGAATTACACAATAGCAACAACACCAGAAGAAGTTGCATTATCAAGCAGTTTTGAAGCCAACAAAGGAAAGCTACCTTGGCCAACATCACAAGGAGTAATAGTTTCACAATATGGCGTACACAAACACCCAGAAGTAAAAGGAGCTGTAATTGAAAACAAAGGAATAGATATTAGGACAACAAAAGGCTCTACTGTTAGGTCAATATTCAAAGGAGAAGTATCAAGAATTGCAAAAGGCCCAACAGGATTATTAGTAGTTATCATTAGACACGGAGAATACATGAGTGTTTACGCAAATCTAAAAAGCGTAAGTGTTAAAAATGGGCAAAAAGTCGATACAAAACAAACAATCGGAACAGTAAGTACAAACGAAGATGGTGTAAGTGAATATAAATTTCAAATATTTAAAGGAACGCATCACTTGAATCCATCAATTTGGTTAAGCAAATAAAACAAATTAAATAATGATGAGAAAAAGATTAGTATTAAGTTTATTCGCATTAGTATTAGCATTTTCTAATATTTTTGCACAACAACCTGCAAAATGGGATTTCAAAACAAAGAAAATCAATGATTCCATTTCTGAATTGATAATGCAATGCTCATTAAGTGGAGATTGGCATATTTATTCTCAACACACAAAAGGAACTGAAAACCCAATAAAGTTTACTTTTGAAGAAAACGGAAAATATCAAGCAATAGGCAAGGTAAAAGAATCTCCAAAACCAATTGCAGAATATGATCCATTTGCAAAAGACACAACAAGATACTTTAAAAACAAAGTAACCTTTACACAAAGAATTAAAATAAAAAGCACAGAAGACTTCTCTGTAAAAGGAAATGTAGAATTTCAACTTTGTGAAAAAGGAAGCTGCATTCCACCCGATGATGTAGATTTTTCTTTCAATGTAAAAGGAAATCCAGCAGCAAATCAAGCGACAATAAACAACACAGAAGAAATAGCAGAAGCCGCTACAACAGAAACTCAAACCATATCGGAAGTTGAAAACAAAGAAGTAGAAAAAGAAGTTGCAACAATAGAGCAAGCAAACGCAGAAGAAGCAACAGCACAAAAAGACAAATCAATGTGGGCTGCATTCTTTGTTTCATTTACAGCAGGATTATTAGCCTTAATCACACCTTGCGTTTTCCCAATGATACCTATGACAATTTCATTCTTTATGAAAGGCAACACATCTAAACGTAAAGGAAGACAACAAGCCTTTTTCTTTGGAGGAAGCATCATCTTTATGTTTACAGTATTAGGATTGATTCTATCTTGGGCACTTGGACCAAACGCAATGTACATAATCTCTACTCACTGGGTGCCAAATCTAATCTTCTTTGTAATATTTATGATATTCGCCTTCTCATTCTTTGGATTATTTGAACTAACAATGCCTTCAAAACTAATAAACAAATCAGACGAACAAGCAGACAAAGGCGGATACTTAGGAACATTCTTCATAGCACTAACAACTGTTTTAGTATCATTCTCTTGTACAGGACCAATCTTAGGAGCTGCCTTAATAGAAATGGCATCAGGTTCAAGCAATAGCTATGTATTCTTAATATCTATGATAGGATTTGCATTAGGATTTGCATTACCATTTACAATACTTGCAATGTTCCCATCAATGCTAAAAAACATGAAATCAGGAGCATGGTTAAACACAGTAAAAATAGTATTTGGATTCATAGAAATAGCATTAGGATTAAAATTCCTTTCAATGGCAGACCTATCAGCAGGTTGGGGAATATTAGATAGAGAAACTTACCTTGCATTATGGATAGTTACCTTTGCAATGTTAGGCTTCTATCTACTTGGAAAACTAAAATTCAAAGGCGATGCACCAGTTGAAAAAATTGGAGTACCACGTTTATTCCTTTCATTGATAGTATTCTCATTCGTAGTCTATATGATACCAGGCTTATGGGGAGCACCATTGAAAGCAATTTCAGGATACATACCACCACAAACAACACAAGACTTTGACTTAATAAGAATAAATGCAGAAAATGCTTCTACCGTATCTACGAATACATCATCATTACCAGTAGATAGAAAATACGCAAAAGATCTTCACTTACCAACAGGATTTGAAGGCTTCTTTGACCTTGAAGAAGCAAAAGCATACGCAAAACAAGTAGGAAAACCAATCTTCATAGACTTTACAGGAAAGACTTGTGCTAATTGTAGAGAAATGGAAAACTATGTTTGGGTAGACCCACAAGTAAAAAAACGTCTAACAGAAGAATACGTTATGGTAGCACTTTACGCAGATGTTAACACAATTGAATTACCTGAAAGCGAATGGGTAAAAACAAAAGACGGAAAAACAATAAAAACACTTGGAAAGAAAAACCATAACTATCAAATAGAACAATTCAACGCAAACGCACAACCATTATACGTTTTAATGGACGCAGATGGCAACCTACTTACAAAAGAACCAAAATCATACGACAGAGACATCAACAACTTTGTTAAGTTTCTTGATGAAGGTTTAGCAAACTTCAAAAAATAAGAATAAGAAATAATCAACACAAGAAGGGAAGTAAT
>JAEIGA010006005.1_pt1 | contig 18478 bp, 15 predicted proteins | sample 9270691 | NCBI WGS metagenome assembly JAEIGA01 (sample SAMN17057246, study PRJNA624740) | gut metagenome | biome: biome; isolation source: fecal sample | host: Bos grunniens | place: China: Xizang | collected 2019
TGCACCTTCACCAACTAAGACGAAATGAATATTCTCTTCTGTAGAAAGTTCTTTAGCAACATCCAAGAGAAGGTCCATATTTTGGGTAAGACCGATATTACCGCAATAAGTGATATAGAATTTGTTAGGATCTAAGTTATATTTCTCAAAGAGTTTATTCTCATTTCTTGGAATGTTGACAACAGCTTGTTCATCCACCCAGTTATAAATGACTTCAATTTTTTCTTCAGGCACGCCTTTAGCCATGATATTACGTTTGAAGTCTTGCGAAATGACGATAATCTTATCAGCATTACGATAAGTGAAATTCTCTATCACACGGCCAATTTTCCAAAGTAAGCCATTCTTTTTAGCGAGCCCTGTACCCACGAGAGAATCTGGGAAAATATCTTGAAGGTTGTAGATGAAAGGAATATGACGGAACTTCTTTACGAGAGCAGCTGTCGGACCAATTATTGGAGGCGTGCTGGATACCATCATTATATCAGTATCTTTAGCATACTGATTAAATATACCTATGAAAAATATTTTTGTACATTGTATGAAATATCTTATAGCTCTTAATATTGGATTTTTTCCTTCAGAATATAAACGAAAGCGCTTTACAGTGAGCATGCCGTTAAGTTTTTGCTCAAGTCTTATTTTTCGATATTTTTTAATAGTTTCTTTATCCAATCCACGTGATGGAGTTGGGGTAAAAAGTACCATTTTAAACCCTTCATGAGCAAATGCTTCTTGAGTTTGTTCTCCAAGATATGGACTTGCGATTGATTCTGGTTCGTAATATGCTTTAAAATATAATATTTTCATATTTATCAATTTGTATATACATTGTCATGTTTTAAAACTGTGACAACAGTTTTAAAAAATATTTTTATGTCTAACCATAATGAAATATTATTTGCGTACCAAGCATCTTTAAGACGCTTATCTCTAACACCTATGCTATTTCTATAATAAGCTTGAGTGTAGCCTGTAATGCCTGGACGTACTTTCATCTTATCAATTTCATCTGGTTGATAACTTTCCAATGCAGTCCAACCACTTGCTCGTGGTCCAATAAGACTCATTTCCCCTTTTAACATGTTAAGTAATTGTGCAGTCTCATCAAGACTGGTTTCGCGCAAAAATTTACCAACCTTCGTTACTCTTGGATCATCTTTAGAGTTGTATGTACTTCCATCAGCGTTAAGAATATTCTCGGCATTAACTTTCATGGAACGAAACTTATACATCATAAGTTTTTTGCTATCTTTTCCTATACGTTCTGCCATATAAAAAACAGGACCGCCATCCTCGAGTTTTATTGCAATTGCAACTATTATCCATAAAATGCAAAAAAATGGAAATGCTAATAAAGCAATAATCCAATCACAGATAGGTTTAATAAAATTTTTATACATACTATTCTATAATTATATAATTTTTCAATATATTCCATGCAAAATCAGCATATTTACTAGCTTCCTCAGGTGTTTTACCATCAGTTAATACCCATCCACATATGTCAGATTTAGTTTTATAAGCAGGTAAAACATCTCCCTCTTTTTTTCTCATTATAATATCAACAATATGATTACTGCCAATTAACTCTGATACTTCTTTTATCTTTTTTATTGTACCTGGAGGATATATGAGTAATCTCGATGAGATATATTTTTTAAACTTAGGTTTTATATCAATTTCATTTCTCAAGCAGATACTAATATTATTATCTAATTCATTTATACCTCGAGAATATGGAACAATATGAGATGCTATTAAATTCTGCCCGTTACGAATGCCAACATCAATAATATAAGGTTTATTATCGTCATCGGATATAATAATATCAAAATTTATAGGTCCCCAATTTAAATTGAGAGCTTTTATAGCCTTTGTCACTTCAGCTTCAATTTGACATTCAATATCATCATTTATTCCTAAATATGTTGTTTGCTTATAAATAGGATATTGATCGTTCCAGAAAAATTCTGTTTTAATTATCGAATAAATATAGCAAATATCGTTATAAACATAGGCCTCAACGGTAAATTCTTTACCGCTTATATAAGGCTCAGCGTAAATTTCTTTATTACGAGCGCCTTCAAATGCATAATTTATAGCATCAAATAGTTCATTCTTCTTTGTAACAATTATGACACCTTTGCTACCAGAACCGTCGCTAGGTTTTATTACTAAAGGAAGTGGAAAATCCCTTTTTTGTATATCATCTATACTTTCTATTCTAAATGTTTCACCTTTACTATTTAAGCCATATTCATCTAAACATTTGCGAATCGCATATTTGCTTATTGAAATTTCTGCTGCAGTTTTGGAAATACATGGTATATTCAAAGATTCTCCAATGTAACTAATAGTCGGCAATGTAAGCGTAGAACCCCATGTTAAAACTCCATCGATTTCTAATGCTTTAGCATATTTTAAACATGCATCTTTGTCTTTTACGTCAATTATTTTATATCCTTTAGAAAATTCAAATCCAGGTTGTCCTTCTTTGTAGTCAACACTATATACATCATATCCTAATTGATGTATTCTTTTTATTGCTGGTGTTTGATAATCACCAGCGCCAATCATTAATATTTTTTTCATTAATGTCGTATAATTAAATGATCGATAATGTTTTTAACTTTATTAGCTTTGTTAATAGCTATTTCGATAGTTTTATCCGTTATCACAACATATCCACAACCATCTAAATTAGTGTGATATTCATTTATTGTATCTCCGATATTTAAATGATGTTCAATAACAACATTTTCCTCTATAGATAATTTACTAAAATCTGGCAACTCTTTTATTATGCCTGGTGTAAGGGCTAGTAATTTGGTTGCTACAGCTTTGGGAGGAAATTTAGGATTAAAATCTGTAGCGTCCCCAACAGCAGCTTTTATCATATTGCCCATATAATCTATACCAGTTCCGATTGGAATAATATGAGATCCTATAAGATTACCACCCATACGGGCACCAATATCTACAATGTGTACATTGCCATCATTTGTGATAAGCAAATCCATATTTACAGATCCATGATTTACATTTAATGCAGCTAAAGCTTTTGTAACGCATTCTTTTACTTTTGTTTCAAGTTCATGTGTCAAACCAGAAGGAATAGCGTGTCCTAATTCTGCATAGTATGGTGGTTGCGTCATTTCTTTTTGCATTACAGCAAGAATATGAATAGAACCGTTGTCAACGAAAGATTCAACACCATATTCTTTACCATGAATAAAAGGCTCTGCAACTGCACGATGTGTTATTGAACCATCCATTGCAAATATACATGCATTTACAAAATTATCAGATGAATCAACGCGTGATGCGCCTCTACTTCCTGAACCATCGCATGGTTTTACCATCACTGGATATTTTATTTTATCCTTTATTTCATTAGCTTCATCTGTATTATGTATTTCGAAAGAGTATCCTGTATCATCAGCATTAGCTTCAAATAAGCATTTACGAACAGCTGCTTTGTTTTTTATAAGTTTAGCTGACTCATAATTAATGCCAGGAAGCCCCAATTCTGTCGCAATCTTACTCATTGATAATACACTATAATCGGTTGCAGCGGTCAATACACCATCAATGTTATGTTTACGAGCATAATCTAAACATGCCTCTTCATCAACTATATTTATAACAGCATATTTATCAGCATATTTAAAACCTTCAGCATTAGGATTTGCATCTAGGACATGTACAAAATATCCTAGTTGTTTTGCTTTTTTTATTACAAAAGTCTGAAGGAATCCACCTCCTAACATTAAAAGATTTTTCATAGATACGTATTGCTTGGTTTATATTTATTGTTTGAATAATTTATTAACCTTATGAAACATATATTCCCTTAGCTTATTAGGTGATTTTAATGTTTTTATAATCAGATTTACTTTATCTATTATAGTTGATTTATTATATGGATATGAATGTAATGGTGGGACCATATTCTTTATAGGTTCAAACGAGAGGGAGAGATTATTTCTTTCATCTTCTGTAGCAGATAATAATAATGAAACTAATTCCCTACAGTTTGCTATTTGAATGGAATCCCAATCATTTATGCATAATGCTTGTTCGATTCCTGCAGCCCACCCACCAACTCTTTGTTCTATATACATTCTATCACGAATATCTATAAAATCGATTTCATTACTCTTAGTATATTCTAACCATTCGTTAAAAGCAATCATTTGGACTTTATCTTCAAATGAAGATTTGTAGTATCTTTTCATATTTTTTTCAAAATTATTTCGATTAGAATCTGTTATACTACGTCCATACTTTTGAGCAGCCTCAAAAATTCCACTTCTTATAATAATTGAGTCTGTAGGTATTTGATCAAATTGTTGTTTTGCATAAAACTTTATATCAATGCCAAAACTATTACTGTTGCAAAATTGTTGATATTCTTGTTCCTTATCATTATTTGTTTGTTTTTGCCTTATAAGTAGGTGCTTAAATCCTAATTCTTTAGCAATTGTATGAGGAATTTTTTTATCACATGTACTAATATTATCGTGTTCTAAAGTAAATGAATAGAACTTTATATTTGACGAAAGTGCTGATGCAAGAGTTAATCTTGAATCTTTGCCAGCTGTGAGTGCAATCCATATCTTGCGATTCGATATACATTCAATATTGCAGATACCATTCTGTAATATTTCCCCAATTCTTTTACTTTTTTCAATAGTCGTAAGATTTCGATAATCAATAATCCATTGATTAAAGACAACTGATAAATTTTTGTTTTGTAATGTAAACTTCTGTGTACATAACAAAGCCATAACTCCATCTACTAACGTATATGGTAATATCTGCCATGTTATACCTTGATCAGCAACTTGTCTTTTTGATTTAACTCCTGTAATTTTACTCATAATAGCCAGAGAAGAAGATATGCACCATTCATTCCCTAAAACATAAAATGCACTCATTAAACCACATGCATCTATCTGTATTTCTTTGGGTGTAATTAATATCCATCTTCCTGTCCAAGAATTTACCAAGTCATTGATATCATTTCCACTGTATAATTTTGTTACTTCTGATATAGAAGTATTTCTTTCTTTTGTATGAAATGCATTACCCAATAGTATATATTGATCTCCATTTGCATTATAAATATACTGTGTACTTAACTGTGCTCCAATGTATAAATATATATCATTAGGTAAAAGTATTTCCTTCATTTGAGGAAGATTACGCTTTATGGCAGAAATTACATATTGTTTTTTTGTTATATCTATCATTATGAGAGAATATTGTATTTCTAATCAGTTATCTCAATAATTTTTCTAACGCCTCTATTTTTTCTATTGTAACATCTTCTGTTTGAAAGAATGATATGTTGTCCTTTAATTTTTCATCAGAATAATTCCACCATTGTAATTCAAGAAGTTTATCGATTATAGATTGTTCAAATCTGTATTTTATTACTTTGGCAGGAACTCCACCTACAACTGCATAAGGAGGAACATCTTTAACAACAACGGCTCCAGCTCCAATTATTGCTCCATCTCCAATTGTTATTCCGTCTTTAATAATAACGTGAGTCGCAATCCAAACGTCATTACCAATGTTAACTTGTTTAATTTCATTGCCATGTCCGATGTTTTTTTTGACCCATGTTGTGTTTGTTTCATTGTTTTTCAATGTAAATATTGGCGATGTAGAAATATTGTTTAATGTATGAGATGCAGTTCCAATCCTGCAATTGTCAGCTATTGAACAGAAACGTTTTATACTAGTATATCTAATATTGCAGTTAGCACTGATATACGAATAATCACCGACTTCAGAATTTTTTATCTTAACAAAGCGGTTTATTCTAGCAGACTTGCTTATTTTGTTGTTAGATGAAACAAAGGCCAAGGTAGAAATTTTTTTATTGGTTAAATGTTTAAACCAGCCTTTAATAAAGTGATTCATATTAATATTATTCAATAATTTTTAATATAACTCTATTGCTTTTTTGGCTATGTCTGAATATAAAAATGATTTTGATGCTTCTACGGCTTTTTCTTTTTGTTGTAAATAGAAGTCTTTATCCACCATCCGAATTATAGCATCTTTCAATTCAGAACTATTGTCGCTGTTGATAAAAATGCAATTACTATTTATATTAGTATGAGTCGTCTCGTTCCAAAACTTGAATATGCATGGTAACCCAACTCCAACAGCTTGTTCCCATAAGGTTGAGTGAGTGCCTGGGAAACAAGCGAAATCAGAAGCTATCATGTTATCCATAACTTGTTTTGAATCACACCAACCCAAATAATGTATATTTTCATAAAATTTATTCTTTAGATATTCCATTTCAGGGGACAAAACTCCGCAAATTACCAAATGTATCTTGGAATTATTTAACTGTTTAATAGCATCAATTAGGATATGTGTGTTTTTACGAATATCTATTTTACCACCTGTGAAAATTAAAAAGTCCTCTTCACCTATGTTATATTGTTTTCGAATATTATTACGTATTTCATCTCTATTTTTGGGTATATAATCATCATCTACACCCATTGGAAGAAAATCAATAATATTGCTATTTAAATTGTACATTTCCTTTAAGAATCTACAACGCATAGGTGTTACTCCATAACACTTAATCAGATATGGTTCTATTTTTTTTGCATAGTGCTTCCATATAATTTTATGTAATACGATTCTTGATATAAAATTAGTTGCACTATTAATGTAGTCAGCGTGATTATCTGCATAAAGTTTGACATTAGTATGTTTTTTTAAATATTTTCTTAACACACTATTGTCAGCCATGGAAACACCATGTGAAAATATTATGTCAGGTTTCTCATTTTCCAGTGTTTCGTAGAAATCTTCGTATTTTCTAAGTGTTCTATATAATTTATTTGGAGATTTATATGCCAATCTGATAACTTTATAGCCATCTTTATCAAAACGTTCTGATGCTGATTTTAATAAACAAGGCTTACCATCTTTATTAAAAGAAACCAATGAAGCAATAACAGTTACATCATGTCCCATCTTAACATGATATTTGGGTAACATGTTTTCTTGATAAGAATAATTATCAATATAAAAGCAACTTAAACAAAGATGTACGATTTTCATTATAATTTTACAATCTTCCGTCAATAATATTTCTGTCTAAAATACCTTTAACATCATAAACAACTGCAGTGTCATTAAGCATAGATTTTATATCTAATGACAGGAACTCTTTGTGTGCAACACCTAAAATGACGGCATCGTATTTTTGAGATGGGGCAAGGTTGTTTGTGATGTCTATATTATATTCATGTTTTACCTCGGCAGGATTAGCCCATGGGTCGTAGATTGTGATATTGTTTGTATATTCTGATAATGTTGAATAAATGTCAACGATTTTTGTATTTCGGATGTCTGGGCAATTTTCTTTAAAAGTAACACCAAGTAATAAAATTTTAGCATCCTTAACAAGGACACCTTTTTTGTTCATCAATTTAATTACCTGATGGGCTACATATTCGCCCATGCCATCATTGAGACGACGAGCAGAAGACATCACTCTTGGGAGGACACCATAAACCTGAGCTTTTTGGATTAAGTAATATGGGTCAACGCTGATACAGTGTCCGCCTACTAAACCTGGACTGAGTTTGATGAAGTTCCATTTTGATGCAGCTGCTTCAATTACATCGTGAGTATCTATTCCCATCGCATTGAAAATCTTTGCCAACTCATTCATGAATGCGATATTGACATCACGCTGTGAGTTTTCAATAATTTTTGAAGCCTCAGCGACCTTAATGGAAGATGCTTTGTGAGTGCCATTAATAAGAACAGAATTATAGACATTATCAACGATGTCAGCGATTTCAGGAGTTGAACCAGAAGTGACTTTCTTGATTTTTTCTACGGTATGTTCTTTGTCACCAGGATTGATGCGTTCAGGTGAGTAACCTGCAAAGAAATCGACGTTGAATTTAAGTCCTGAAACTCTTTCAACAACAGGAAGACATTCTTCTTCAGTAACGCCTGGATACACTGTTGATTCGTAAACAACGATGTCTCCCTTAGATATGACTTTGCCAACAGTATCGCTTGCTCCCCAAAGAGGTCTTAAATCTGGGCGGTTATTTTCATCTACAGGAGTTGGCACTGCAACGACATAAAAGTTACAACTTTTAATGTCATCTAAATTTGTAGTGCATTTGAAGCCACGATTGTTAATTGCATCTTGAAGAAGCTCATCAGACACTTCAAGAGTTGCGTCATGACCAGCGTTGAGAGCATCAACGCGAGATTGGTTCATATCAAAACCAACAGTTTCGTATTTTGTTGAAAAGAGTCTTGCTAAAGGAAGACCGACGTAACCGAGACCGATTACACAAATTTTAATTGTGTTCATAATAATTAATTATCTTATTCCATTTAATTTATAATAAAATGTAGGGAAATATACATTCAATATTCTACCTAAACAAACCATTGGATATCTAATTGGCATATTTCTACGAATATACTTTAAATAATCATTGTTTGAATGTATTGGATTTGAGAAATATTTCTTTCTTTCTGATAGCGACATTTGCATTATTGTAAAAGCAATTTCCTTATGTGTTTTATGGTCATTATCACATCTGCCACAGAAATTAGCTGTTAATAATACAGGTATTCCTTTTCTTCTAGCTGTGTTTGCATAATCATTGTCTGCTTTTCCGTGAATATAACCATTCCAAAATATACCAATCTTATCAACAGCATTCTTCGACACTAATAAGATGTTTGCGTTAGTAATGTCGCACATTTGTGGTTTGCCAATAGGCTTTAACCTTATAGATTTTCCTAAAAATTTATTAGTCCAAATATCACCGCCATAAGTCATTTTATTATAATCGGATTTAGAACTTGTTATGCCTGAATAGATACCTGATTTATTATAATTTTCAAGACAATATTGATGAGTATTCATCAATTCCTCAAAAAGGTTATCAAGTAAATCTGTATCGTCATTCAAGAGAAGATAGAAATTCCATTCATTATGTTTTTTTAAGGCCTCATTCCAAGCGAATCTCATTCCTCCAGCCCAATAAAGACTACCTGTACCTTTTAAAACAGTAATATTTTTGTCGCTGAAGTTGTTTCTTACAGCGTCACCAGTTCCATCAGTACATCCGTCATCTGTAAGATAAATGCAGATTTCTATTTTTTTCTCATTATTCTCATTATATAAATTTAATGCATTATATAATGAAGTCAGACAACTTATAGTTTTATCTTTTCGATTAAAACAAGTTAAAAGAACAGCTATTTTCATTGTATTATTGTTGCTTTTCAATCTTAGCGAGTATATCTGAAATAATATTAATTTAGTTTCCTATTATTTGAATGTTTTTTAAACGTTTTATATAAATAGACTGAAGATAAAATTTGAGGACATTTAAAAATTCCACGTTTAAATAAATTTTGACAATCATGATAAAACTTTTGCGTGCTTTATGTTTCTCTTTGGAATATTTTTGCCTTTCTTTCAATTACATAGCACGCTATGCTCTTTCAATAAAAACAAAATCATAAATCACTCGCAAAGTAATTTATAGATATCCCCTATAGATTTTCAATTAGGACTAATTTTCCATTGCAATATTTTTTGTAATTCCCCAAATCATCATAAGAATGCAGAAAAACAATAAAGATCCTTCTATTACGGGTTCTACAAATGATGAAAGTAACATCGCAATATTTATAGAAATCAGAAGTATTACAAAATTAGATTTAGTTTGCTTTCTGATTAGGTACAAAATATTTTTTAAATGTGAATATGTTGTTAATAGAAATGGTAATAAAGGGAGTATTCCGCTTACACGAGCAATATCAAGCCATAAGTTGTGAGCATGTCCATCTCTATCGTCCCATCCCATTGGAAATTTAAATAAATTTTCTAATGCCATTGACCACTTATAAGAACGTCCACCCGCTGTAGAGGTACCATAAGTGGAATTATCTTCACGTTTTGAATAAGCATCCAGAATATCTTGCTCTATTATATCTGCTCTTATTATTATGAATCCTACGAATAATATTATAAATAATATACCGATTTTCTTTGAAATATTATATTTTGTTGAGAATATTAACGTTCCCAAAATACAGCATAAACATGTTATTAGACCTGTGCGATTAACCAAATGTATTATGGTAAGAAGAGATAGCATTGAGACTATAATATATCCAGACTTTAACCATATATTTTGCTTGTTTGTGAATATTGAACCGATGCAACCTATTCCGATTGAAGTCGTCATACCGTATAATGTTGCATTTAAGGTATCATCTTTTAAATCTCCTAATAATTTTCTTGTTTCATTGACTATGCCAACGATAGCGATATCTTTAAATGTAATGATGAATAAATAAATTAAATAACAAAGAATAGATATTAATAAAAAAAATTGTCTTGAATATTCTTTACGAATAATAGTCATAGACCATCTCCCAAGCCTATAAAATGCTACAGGAGCAATTAAATATGATAATAAATATAACCCGCTTTCTAATCGGTTATTCATAAATATCATTAAACCATAAAATAATGAAAACACTAGTAATGAGACAGCAGAATTATCCCACAATTTTTTGTGTGGTATAATTATCCAACACATAATGGAAAAACCAAATAATAGATAAATATTCCTTGCCCATAATGATGTTATTAATACAATGAGCAAGGAAAATAATGTATATTTATATTTTAATGGTACAGTCATGAGTCATTGGATATTATTGACTTTTTTTCTTTAAAACTTTATACACAAAGGACATCACAATATTTTTTTCCCACTTTGTAAGTGAAATAAAATATGCAGTCAGCAAAAAGACTGGTATGGCAATAATATATGTCAATATAAAACGGTAATTAAAGTCTAAATGGCTAATGATTATCCAACATGCAATGATACTTACTATTACGGGTGGCAATGAACGTAATATTATTGCTTTGCAAAACTTTGTTGCTGAAAAGTCATCATAATTTTTCATATAATAGATTCTAAGCAGCATTGATATTATTTCTACAGAAATAGATAAAATGCACACCCACATAAGAGATAGTTTATAATATATGCATACAAATGCAATTGGAAGGATAAAAAGTTTTGGAGTAAATGTTAGTAACGTATATTTCCCAATATTACCAATGGCTCGATTTACAGTCCCTAATCCTGATGACATCAAATCAATAATATTCATGGTTAAAAACATACAGCCAAATATCATAGTATTGTCAGGTACTTCTTTGAGCCATATTTCAAGTAATGTTTGCATCTCAAACATTGTAGGTATTCCAATCATAGCTAACAATAAGGATGAAAATTTACACTCTATTTCTGCAAGAAACCACATTCTTGTTCTATCCCCAGCACCTAATGATTTCATCAATTGCGGTGAAATAGCGGTATTAAATGAAGAACTTATAAATGATATCATTCCAGCTATTTGTCCACCTATTCCGTATGCGGCATTGATGGCCGTCCCAAGCATTTTGTTTAATACTATTGCTAACCCTTGAACTCTAATTGCAATTACTCCGCTCGAATACAAAATCCAACCTGTAAAATAACTTATTTCTTTCAAGTAGGTAATGTTAAATTTTCTAAATCGAGGAATAATGCATTCTTCGTATCTGATAAAACTGTAAATAGTAAATGCAAGTAGATTAAAGATTCTTATTGAAAACATTATCCAACCGTATGCCAACAATCTATCGCCAAATTTGGGAAGTAATAGTATCAGAATTACTTTCAAAATACCATCAACTATATCAATAATTGATATATATACTATGTTTTCTCTTGATATAAGTAATGCTCTGAATGGTGATGCTATTAATGAAATATATACCATTGTTACAACTTGTACATACAAAATTTTGGATGTATTGATTTTATTTTCAGGAATATTTAAAAATCCATCAAACATAAAAGGTATTAAACTAATAAGAATAATAGAAATGATAAATCCTAGAAAGAGATGAATTATCAAGCTATTGCTAAATATTTCTTTCAGTTTATCAATATTTCCTTTCCCTTGATGTACAGATAGAAAACGTTGAGTACTACTAACGAGTGAATTAGTTAGAAATGATAACATACTAACGACTCCAGCTACTAGTGCATATATACCATAATCATTCGCGCCTAAATATTCTAATACAAGACGAGATGAATACAGCGACAATACCATGTTTAAAATAGTACGTCCATATTGTGCTAATGTATTTACTATAATTCTATTAGAAGGTTTCATTTTTTATTGAAAATTATGATAGGTACTTCTATATAACGAATTATTACTTTATTTTTACTTTGTTTCCAAATATTATCTGTGTTTCTGGTAATCGTCCTCTATCAAATCCTCCACAGGGTGTGAACGTTAATTCTCCGAAAATTACTTTTCCTTTTTCCAAATAAAAATCAGCTCTTACAAATGGGAATGGTTTTGTAAGCTTTTCTGCATACTCAAATAATGTTTTAAATCCATAAGGTTCAGGGACTTTGAAATTTTCAGGAGCATCTTTTCCTTTTTTGTTGTATCTCTTTAGATTCCAGTTTTTATCAAAGAAATAAAAATCAGGATGACCCTTATCTCTGTTAAGACATACTAATGCACAATCAGCAGTCCCATTAAAACAATATAATTTATAATCGACTGGCAAACTACCATCTTGAGTTTCAATCAACTTTTCACATATTAGCTTAGGTGTAATATTTTTATATTGTATTTCAGAGTGACTTAGATAGAATGTTTTATGAGTTTTATACCATTTTTTTAATTTTCTTTTTGTATCTTCTATGTTTAATTTAGATTTATCTCTGCATATTAAATTATGCCCACATCCAAAGTTCCATTTGATCACAAAACTATTAGGAAGTTTTTCCCACTCAATTTCATCAACATTATCCCAACTGTAGTACAATTCATTAAGAATTTCTTCACATTCACATTGCTTAATGTAATCTCTAACAGCAAATTTATCTGCACATTGAGTTACTAATGGATTTTTGTAATATGTGTTGAATTTCAACCATTGTATTTTTTCATCTAATGTTTGCGGATTTTTTAAATTTATTTTTTTATGAAAGCATTGCCAATACCTAATCTTAGTGTTTAATTTTGGAGATATTAGTGTTGAATATGTTATAAGGTTGTTCTTTAAATTTGATAAAATTTTTCTCATATTATTATATGTATAATTATGAAATTCTGATTACTTTTTTGTTAAATAGTTGTTATATTTATCTTTCTTCTGCAAAATCTTTTAAATATGAGAATCGTTCTGTTAAATTACCGATTTCAAGTATTGTTGAACGTTCTATTACAGAAGATTTTTCCCTTCTCAACAATGGTTCGAAAACGTGTTTTATAAGCATGTTACCAAAGTAAGCGCTTGTATCTAAAGCCAACGCATTAGGACATGTATCTACTGCCATAACTGTAATATTGCTTTCTGATGAAAAAGCTGGTTCTTCTTTTGCGGTATGAGGATTGTAGTCGTAATAAGGTTCGGCATGTGTAGATGGACGTACTGTGGATTTTATACTTCCCATAATATCACAAGTAACATCTCCAATCATTTTTATTCTCAAATCCTTGTTTTTTAAGTCGCTTTCACTGAGATATATAGGTGCATCAGGTGCCCAAAATGAGCTGATACAAGTAAATCACTGGCTTTTGCCCATTTCATAAAGTCACTTTCGTATTCATGAGGATTTTTGGTAAAATCAGCAAAAGAAAATTCTTTTCGATCTTTACGAATAACTAAATCGGCAACATCAGCAACGCAATAAGAAAGTTTTTTAACGCTACCTGCTGTCAAAAACTCTTGCTTTGATAATTTTGCTGCTTTGATGTTTTCTAGAACATATTGTGCACCTTGAGATACTCTTCCTGCACCTGTTACAACTATTTTTACAGCAGGAAGGTCTATGCTATTTAATGCTTCTAAAAGTTTCTCTAAGGTGAATTTTAAATCAGGTTTAGGTAACGAATATTTTCTTGTACGTAAGCCATATCCTCTAAGAGTATAATAAACGCCAACTACTCCAGCCCACCAACCAAAGGCGCAAACTCTTTGATTATTATCATCAACAAGATATTCGTAATCTGAGAAAGTTATTCCTTTCTGAATCATATCTTGAATTAAAGGGCGATTGTATTCTTGCATTTTAGCAATATGTCCAAAAAAGAAATAATGTTTATTAGGTATTATTGATTCTATTGTTGCTTCTTTAATACCAAATAATATATCACAATCATCTACGTTTTCAACAACGTTGACTCCTAAATTACGATACTCATCATCACTATATGCTCTAATATTGCTTGCTTGTACAAAGAATTCAGAATTCGGAAAATCCTTTTGCAATTTAGCGACTTGTTCTGGAGATAATGCAACTCTGTTGTCTTCAGGTGTTTTAGTCTCTTTAATTATACCTATTTTCATATTTATATTAGCTTTTGATTAAATATTTGTTATATTATGTGAAAACAATTTTAATTTTTAAGATTTAAAATTGATGATTCTTGTTCTCAGCAAATCTAATGTTATTTTCTAATCTAATTATTTGGTTGGCTATTTATTTCATATTTATAGCTTTTTTTGCTATATTAATGTATAAAAATTTATCTCTAACATTATTGCTTTCTGCAATATTTCTCATTGCGATAAATTTAGAATAATTATTCAACAAATCTAATATTTCTTTTTTTAATGTATCCTGTTTTATATCTTCCAAAAGTATTACATTGCCCTTACAATCAATATGATTAAACCCACCGTCCCAATCTTTAAATATTCCAGGCAATCCGCATGATATTGACTGCTCCCATAAAACAGAATGTGTTCCTGGAAATATTGCAAGGTCAGAAGCTAAAAACAATGAATAAACTTGTTTTGAATCAATCCATCCTGCATGTTTTATATTATCTTTAAATTTGGGTGTACAATACTCTTTCATATCATTAGTCATATTCCCAAAAATTAAAAGATAAACATTCCTATTTTTTATTTTTTCTACAGCATCTATCAACAGATGTATATTTTTGGTTTTATCAATTTTACCCCCTGAAATTATCAGAAACGCATTTTGAGGTATATCATACTTTTCCCTAATATTTTTTCTAACTAAATTTTTATTTTTCCAATCAATATATTTTTCATCACCTCCCATTATGAGAAGATCTGTTTTTTCAGGGTTAATGCCGTATATTTTTTGTAAATAATCAACCCTCCAAGGTGTTACACCCCAAAAAGTAATAGCGTATTTTTCCAGCTTGTTGCCCACATAACCAAAAATATTTTTTATGAATATTTTTCTTTTCCAACTGGTAATAGGACTATTATAATAATCCTCATGTTGATCAACAAACAGTTTTACTTTTTTATTTTTTCTACAATATTTACATATCTCCAATGATTCAAAACAGCTTAAATTGTGTACAAATATTATATCTGGTGATATTTTGTTTAAAACCTCGTACAATCCTTTTGTTTGTTTTGTAAATGATTTAAAAACAGGTATTTTTTTAAATATTGTTCTATTTAAAGGTAGCATGATTACTTTCACACCATCGCTATTGGTATATTCATTACCATTTATAGTTTTTCTATCAAAAGAAATTATAAATGTATCCAAGCCTAATTCTAAATGTTTAGCAGGTAGAATGTTTTCTTGATATCCTAAGCCATCCTTATAGTTAGCGGCTATTATCACATGTACTATTTTCATGTTCGAATTCTTTAATAAAATTATCAATATTGTCAAATAGAATGGAATGGTTTCTAATCCACTCCATTGAATAATTCCACCATTTGATTTCTAAAAGTTTTTCTATGTGTTCTTTTGAAAATCTATATTTGATAATTTTAGCTGGTACTCCACCAACTATTGCATAAGGTGGTACATCCTTTGTGACAATAGCTCCCATTGCAATGATGGCACCATCACCTATTTTTATTCCCCCTCTTATAATGACGTTTTCACCTATCCAAACATCATTGCCTATGATAAGATTGCGACCATTTATTGTTAAATATTCTTCAAATTTACTTTTGCTACAAAACGTTTCCCCATTTTGTTTTAATGTACTAAAAAACATAGGATTTGTACTAACAAATAATTTGGTAGGATGTGTTGTTTCTATTACTTTTACATTTTGAGCTATTGAGCAGAATCTACCTATTTGACAGTTTGGCAGACAAGTCTTAGAACAAATATATGTTCCATATCCAATAAATGAATTGAGTATACAAACACTGTTATTTATGACATTAGTTCCTTCAAAAAAGGTTTTATTATTGAAAAGAACTGTTGGAGATATGTGTACACCTTTGGATCTAACTTTTAAACTAATTATATACTTGTATATGTATTTTAATATTTTAAACATTACAATCTTCCGTCAATAATATTTCTATTCAATATTCCTTTAACATCATAAACGACAGCAGTGTCGTTAAGCATTGAATTTATATCCAACGACATAAATTCTTTGTGAGCAACGCCTAAAATAACGGCATCGTATTTTTCTGCAGAGTCAAGGCTGTTTGTTATGTTTATATCATATTCGTGTTTTACTTCCGCAGGATTTGCCCAAGGGTCATATATTGTGATGTTGGTTGTGTATTCTGACAATGTTGAATAGATGTCAACAATTTTTGTGTTACGTATGTCAGGACAGTTTTCCTTGAAAGTGATACCTAAAAGAAGAATCTTAGCATCCTTTACAAGAACACCTTTTTTGTTCATCAATTTAATTACCTGATGAGCTACATATTCACCCATACCATCATTCAAACGACGTGCTGAAGACATTACTCTTGGGAGAACACCATAAACCTGAGCTTTTTGAATTAGATAATAAGGGTCAACGCTGATGCAGTGACCTCCTACTAATCCAGGAGTTAATTTGATGAAATTCCATTTAGAAGCTGCTGCTTCGATTACATCATGAGTGTCGATTCCCATTGCGTTGAAAATCTTTGCCAATTCATTCATGAATGCGATGTTAACGTCACGTTGTGAGTTTTCAATAATCTTTGAAGCTTCTGCAACTTTAATTGATGATGCTTTGTGAGTGCCGTTGATAAGGACGGAGTTATAAACGTTGTCAACGATGTCGGCGATTTCAGGAGTTGAACCAGATGTGACTTTCTTGATTTTTTCTACTGTATGTTCTTTATCTCCTGGGTTGATACGTTCTGGTGAGTAACCAGCGAAGAAATCGATATTGAATTTAAGTCCAGAGACACGTTCAACAACAGGAAGACATTCTTCTTCTGTAACGCCTGGATAAACGGTGGACTCATAAACTACAATGTCTCCTTTTGATATAACCTTACCAATTGTTTCGCTTGCACCCCAAAGAGGTTTCAAATCAGGGCGATTGTTCTCATCAACAGGAGTAGGCACAGCAACAACGTAGAAGTTGCAGCTTCTTATATCATCTAAATTTGTTGTGCATTTGAATCCATGATTATTAATAGCATCCTGAAGAAGTTCATCAGACACCTCAAGAGTAGCGTCATGACCAGCATTAAGAGCATTAACGCGTGCTTGGTTCATATCGAAGCCGATAGTTTCATATTTTGTTGAGAAAAGTCTTGCTAAAGGAAGACCAACGTAACCGAGACCGATTACACAGATTTTTATATTATTCATAATTTGTTGTTTGTAAAGGAATTTCTTATAATTTTTTATTTTATCTACTCTTATACATCTCCTCATAATACTTCTGATACTCACCGCTTGTCACATTATCCATCCATTCTTGGTTGTCGAGATGTTTATATTTTATCAGAATTTTATCTTTAAATTTATATCCCAAAATGGATCAAAAGAGAATTCTTTCTTTTTGTTTGATGTTTATTTGTTTTGTAATTTAAGGTTTTAAAGCTATTTGTGTTACAAGTCTCATAAGCACCAAACCTTCAATTTGAATGTTATTTTTAACATCTCAACTAATTTTAATATTCTACTACCCAGTTTTCTAAGTTTCGTTTCTCTCTTGAGACATGTGCTCCTACCTTCACCACTTGTCGCTTGTCGGCGGTGAAAGGTAGTGTATATTCTTTGTCATTGATTTGAGCTAAAGCTTCTTCCGCTGTTCCATTTAACTTTATCTCTATAACATAGATATAGTTTTCTGTTGTGATGAGCAAATCAATGCGTCCGTATGAGGTTCTGTATTCTGCTTGCACGTAAAATCCCATAAGTCTTGTCATGATAAACATGACATTTTGATAGTGACTCTCCAAATCTTTTATTATCTCATAAGGTGTATCAGCCATCATAAGCTGCATGCGCTTCATGAAATCATTAACCTTGCCAGATCTCAATTCTCTTACGAAATTTCCAATAAATGCCGGTGAATCAGTTTCCGATACTGAAGTGTATATCGGAATAAGAAAGTTTATGAAACCTTCTTCTACCTCTTCGTTTGGGAA
>JAEIGA010006006.1_pt1 | contig 18476 bp, 20 predicted proteins | sample 9270691 | NCBI WGS metagenome assembly JAEIGA01 (sample SAMN17057246, study PRJNA624740) | gut metagenome | biome: biome; isolation source: fecal sample | host: Bos grunniens | place: China: Xizang | collected 2019
AAAATACTATGAAACACATAACTCTTATTGCGGGTGCGAGACCTAATTTTATGAAGATTGCTCCGCTGATTCATGCAATCATTAAAGCGCGTAAAAGTGGGGTAGATATAGCCTACAGATTGGTGCACACTGGTCAGCACTACGACAAACAAATGTCTGATACTTTCTTTGAAGAACTTAATATTCCTACACCTGATGCAAATTTGGGTTGTGGAGGCGGTTCTCAAGCTCAACAAACTGCTGCTATTATGGTGGCGTTTGAAAAGGAACTGATGGAAAATCCTACCGATTTGGTTCTTGTGGTTGGCGACGTTACTAGTACTATGGCTTGCAGTATTGTAGCTAAGAAATTGAATATAAAAGTTGCTCATGTGGAGGCGGGTATTCGTTCGTATGATATGACAATGCCAGAGGAAATCAACCGCATGGTGACCGATTCTATCACTGATTATTTCTTTACAACTACTCGTTGGGCAAGTAGCAATCTTTTGAAGGCTGGTATCGATGAGAATCGTATTTATCTTGTTGGTAATGTGATGATTGATACTTTGCTTGCAAATATCGACCGTTTTGTAAAACCTGCTATCTACGATGAATTGAACTTGCAAGAAAAGGGTTATATAATGCTTACTCTGCATCGTCCTGCCAATGTGGATGAAACAAATCACCTTAAAGCGTTGATGACTGAAATCGTTGAAAATGCGAAAGGTCTGCCAATTATTTTCCCTATCCACCCTCGTACTGCTAAACTTTTTGCCGAACTTGGCATTGAGGCTCCAAACTTACATATTGTTTCTCCAATGGGATATTTGGAATTTAACTACATGGTAAAACGTGCGTTGGCTGTGGTGACCGACAGTGGTGGTATTACCGAAGAAACTACCGTAATGGGAGTGCCTTGTATTACTCTTCGTGACAACACCGAACGCCCTGAAACTTGCGAAATAGGCACCAACGAACTAATCGGCACAAATCCAGACAACATTGCCCCAGCATTTAACACTCTTCTTTCTGGCAACTGGAAAAAAGGCGGCATCCCAGAGCTTTGGGACGGCAAAGCCGCGGAGAGGATTGTGGAGGTGTTGGTGGAGTTGTAAAACTCGTGCCATGATCATTCCTGGTTGCAAACACATCGGCAAAGGCGTTATCATCGGAGCTGGTTCAGTTGTTACAAAAGACATCCCAGACTACGCCATAGTTGGCGGCAACCCTGCAAGGGTGATAAAGATGAGGAAGTAGTTTTTGAGTGTTGCTTTAGATAAAAGAATAAAAGTCACTGTCATAGTACCAAACTGACGGTGACTTTTGTATAGATAACTCACCTCCTTGTTGCCGCAGGTGGGAGTTGAATTTCTTTAAAATATTAAGGTGCTGGTACTAAAAGGTTTTCATCAACAAGGAAAAAGTCATTCCTATGATTACATCCGCTACAAAGTGGTATAATATACATTTTTCCTATAGGGTCGCCAACCTTTTGTACATGACATCCATCAAAATCAGACCTATAACATATTGTATGACAATCTTCTGCAGGGCATATACACTTCCTAAACTCATCAATTTTACCTTTCTTACTCTCCCAATATTCTAACCAAGAATTGAATAGGAAAGGAGGTTTTAGTTTTGATGTATTTGCTGCGTTTTTTATCCAAATACTCATATATATAATCTTTTGTTAGACAAGTTAATTCTCCTTGTTAACGGAGAGGTACTCCGCCATCTTAATCGCAGAAAGATTGGTCCAAACTGCCGTTGTGTCAATTGCCTTGACTTTAAGCAAAACGGAATGCCGATGGCACTGATATTATATCTGCAAGTTCTGTGCCAGGTATTACTGTGAAAATCTACAATAAGATGATTCCCATGCTAAGTTTTTATATCAAAAAAATCGCTATGAAAGTAGGTATGATAATTGAGAAATTTTATTTTGTAACCCATATTGTCAACTCTCATTGCTTGCATATAAAGAATAGGTTGTAACTTTTATCAGAGTTACAACCTTTGTTGTTTTAGATACACAATATGGCAATGATATTTTAAAATCTCTCTTAAATCTTAATCATTTTAGCTGGAAATACAGATTTTTATATAAAAATGTCAAAAATGATCCTCTTCTGGCTTTATTTGTTAAATATTTGCAATCGTTTTAGTTGCTCTTATAAATATGTTTTAGTAATTTTGTAATACTTTTTAACACATTATGAAACCGATGAAGGCATATACACACATTAATAGAATGGTGGGGTTAGCACCTTTGGTGTTATTTTTGTCTTCGTATTTACCGCTGTTCTTAATAATCATCATTAGGCAGATGATAACTAATGCAGAGTTTTTAGAATGGGGAGGTTTTAATATAGAGGCAATTATATGTATGGTTAGAAACTTTGGTTTGTCAATATTTTGTTTTCTATTGATATATAGTGAATCTCAATATTTTGATTTCTTTATTAACTATTATTTTTTAGTACTCCTTTATAAAACTATAATAAATGAAAAAAAATAAAAGAAATAAACAAATTAAACATCAACTTTATGTTGCAAGAAAGAACTTTAAAAAGCGCAGAAAGTTATCAATTAAACGTTATCTGTCAAAGACAATAAATTTATCACAACTAAATGAATTTGAACAAAAAACATATTTAGTTCAATTGTTAGAATATTCAGATTTATTTGGCAATGAAAATAAACCAACTATTAATGAAATTTTATCAAAAATACCTAGAGAAAATGTTATAGATATTGCTATTACATTAAATAATTTATATAATAATGCTAGTATAGATGATTTAGATAAATTCTTTAATCAGGATAGTTGTAGGAATCGTGTTTATATTGAAAGATTATTGGATGATTATATTAAAAGACAACCAAGTAGTTTAAAAATATTTTTTACGACTTCTGAGACTTCTATTCTATTATTGAAATATTTGTTTGATGTACCATATAGAGAACATATTAATTTCAATGTTTCTAACGAAGAAGCAGAAATGTATATTTTTAAACTAATACTTCTCATCAATGAAAAATGCACAAATTTTAAACTAGATGATAAGAGTGGTGGAATTGAGAAGTTAATATTTCTCCTTTCTGTAATGAATAACAATATGCATGGAGAAGATGAAAATTTTAGGAAAGATAGAAGTATTATGCAGTTATATTTATCTGTAGAATTTTTTAAATTTATAGCTAATGATGAAGAATATCAATCTATATATGATGTTTTTCTTAAAGAATTTCAGATTAAATCGTGGATTGAATATGTACGTTCTATATTTGGTTTTGTAGTATGGCTTAATTATAAAGCTGGTAAAGTTCCAATAGAATTAATAAAAAATGATGAAGGGTTAATTAATCATAATATTCTTAGTATGTTATCTCTTAATATTACAGATAATATTAATCTTAATTCACAAATGCCCTATAATAGAGGAGGGAATACTGATTATAAGATTTTTAGAGAACGCCCTTTAATAAAAACAGATAAAGAATACATAATGACTAATTGGGAATTTATGATTGATCGTTTATATAATTCATTATTTTTTGAATTTAAGGAGTTGCATTTAAATAAGAAAGATAAAGATTATATTGTTAATTTTTTTACAGAAATATATGCTGAAAAATTAATATTAAATAAACTTATTTGCGAATCAATTGATAAAAAGAAATATTTTTTATTTTCTGAAAAGGAACTTAGTAAGAAATATAAGAAGAAATCTAATGAATTAGGACCGCCAGATATTTTTATAGAAAATAAAAAAACATTTTCATATATTATATTTGAATGTAAAGATATAAAAATAGGAGGAGATATAACAGAAACACATGATTATAATATGATTATCGAGGTTTATAGAAACAAATTATACAAAAAATCTTGGAAGATAAAAGAAGGGGAAAGAGTTTATTTAAAAGAAGAAAAATCAATAGGCATTACACAGTTAACAGGTCATATATCAAATATTAGAAACAAAAAATTTAAATATCTTAATACAAAAGAAACTAGAACAATTTATCCAGTATTAATTCTATCTGATTATAAATATGTACACAGAGGATTCTCTAAGATAGCTAATAAATGGTATAAAGAGTCTTTAAATGAACTGAAGGTTAAAGATTCTCATTCAAATAAACCATTGATTGTAATGTCATTTATAACAATGATAAAATATAAATCTTTATTTCAACAAAATGGGTTTGAGTATTACTTTGAGAAATATTATAAGATTCTAAAAAAGAAACAAAATAGTATAAATGATGTTTTTTATTCTAATATTTCATTTGATGAGTTTATGGGGTTAAACCCATACGATTTAACTGATTTGCATGAGAATTTAATGGAAGAGATAAAAAAGTAGCCATTATTATTTTGGTTTTGATTTAGTTGAAAGAATTATTTATAATTTAATTTATCTGAAAATGCAATTGTTTAAACTTTTGTAGGTATATTGGCTACTATTATAATTATTATGGTGTTTTTTAGTAAATTTACATAAAAATTATTTCCTCATATGCTTTGAGAGTGAATTAGTGATTAATTTGATATGAATGATAAGGTTGAATATAAAGGATATTGGTGGTTACCAAACAATCCAGACAGAGCGATTGCTGGTGTCATTACTTATTTACCACAAGAGAGTATCACATTAGAGTTAATAGGTTCTTTTGAAGAAGATGAGTCACCAATGAATGCATTTCTAAGAAAAAAACAAGAAAACACAATTTTTGGCGTAACATCTGATTCAAAAAAGGTTACATTGCTTAACTGTTCGGCTTATGGAATTCTAAATCTTAGTTGTTCTTTTCCAATAATCAAATATACATGTCAATATCTTCTTATTGGAGACCATATTGAAACACTTGAACAGGATAGATACTTCAAAGTCTATGTTAAATTTCCACTATTAAGTTTATGGTGCACTCCAAATGCATTAACAACTTCTATGACATCCTGTGATACACAGAAAATAGAGACAATCAATATATCATTTAATACAAATTGCGACATCTTAAGCAGTGTTTTAATAGATGAAAATACTCAACTAAACCTTGAGAGTTGTATTGATTATGACGGAGATTACTATTCTCCTAAGATAGAACAATATACATACTTGGTTATTAAAAAGGGGGTCAAAAAATCTATTAGTAGTTTCTTAAAGGAGATTTTTATATATGAACAATTCTTGTCTTTTGCAACTCTACAAGAAATAAGATGTTCAAACATTCAATTGTTTAGCGATGATGAATGTCAAGATTTGAAAAATAGGGAGAAATATTTTTTTCCAATTCAACTAATGTACATACAAAGCGATTATATTTCACCAATTAAACAACAAAGAGAAGCTTTTCTTTTCAATTATGAAAGTATAAAAAATAATTACTCCAATATTATAAAAAAATGGTTCATTTCAAAGAATGATATTGCACCTATTCGCCAACACTTAATTGATAGTGTAAAATATAAACGTGTTTTTTCAAGTGTGGATTTTATAATTGTTGTTCAAGCCTTAGAGGGGTTCTGCTCTAGATTTAGAAAAGAGTCTAATCTAACAAATATGATAAATCTTTTAATTGATGAATTCTCAGATATTGAGAAGTTGCAAGGTGACACCATAAATGTTAAGGAGGTTGTAGATTCTAGACACTATTATTCTCATTTTATGGATCGCAATAAGAAAAAGAATTCTCTTGATGGATATGAACTATATAAACTTACAATAAAACTAAAAAAGTTACTTGTATGTTGTTTGTTAAATTTTGTAGGATTCGATAATAATGATATAAATATGATTCTAAATAAATGTAATAATAGATTATTTGAAATTTGAGTATTACAGCCATAGTGAAAATTCGTTATGATAGAAGATTTTTTAGAATATATTTAAAACTAAATCAAATGTACCGCCTTCACTAACCTAGATTAATAATGTAAATTTTGGTGATATGTATCAGTAGTAGAAAAAACTGGCATAGAATTTGCTACTAAATACTTAGTAAATAAAAAATTAAAAATATGGAAGTAAATCATAAATGTTATATCTCTTTCAAGACGGAGGATGAGGAATATAAGAAAGAGATACAAAGATTAGCAGATAAAGGTAAGATTAGAATGATTGATAAATCTTTGAATGAACCTATAGATTCGCAAGATGAGGATTATATTATGAGGAAAATAAGGGAAGATTATTTGTCAGATTCCACTGTGACTATATTTTTAATTGGAGAATATAGTTCGGAAATTTTAGGTAAAGATGAGCAAGAATTTATTAAAAGAGAATTGCAAGCTTCTTTATATAATGGTTCCTATAATACTAGAAATGGAATCTTAGGTGTAGTTTTGCCTAAAATGTATGATAAAATTTATTTAGGAAAACAATATTGTGAGGAATGTGGTGGTAATCATAATATTGTAAAACTTACTGATGATATAGTAGTTAAAGAATTTAGTAAAAATTATTATTTGAATCAGAATAGAGAGAAAGAATGTTCATATTCTGAAGATGATAGATATTGTGTACTTGTTAAATGGAAAGATTTTATTGATAGTCCTAATCTTTATATAGAAAAGGCATTTAAGAAGAGAAGTGAACCGATTGCCAAGAAAGTTGTAGTTTATCCTAAATAAATTTAATTATGAGTAAGAAAATATGCTTTGTTGTTATGGGATTTGGGAAAAAGAAAGATCCTGATACAAATAGAACTATAGATTTAGATGCAACATATCAAAGCATTATAAAACCAGCAGTAGAATCTTCTGGTTTAGAATGTGTTCGTGCCGACGAAATTACAGAGACAGGTCTTATAGATAGGAGTATGTATGCCTTACTATATAGAGCAGATATAGTAATTGCTGATATTTCTACATATAATCCTAATGCAATTTATGAGTTAGGAGTTAGACATACTCTAAAAAAACGTTCTACAATAATAATAAAAGAAGGAGAAGGTCCATTCCCATTTGATTTCAATCATAATAGAATACTTAGCTATGAACATTTAGGTAATGAGATAATATTAGAAGAGGCTGAACGATGTAGAAAAGATTTAGTAAAATTAATAAAAATAATTTTAGATGAGCCTAAGGTTGATAGCCCATTATATACATATATCCCTAATACGATTGAACCTTCTATCTCAGAAAAAGATCTAAAAGAGATTATTGGAGAACAAAAAAACAAGGAGAACTCAATTTTAGATTGACAAAGGCAGCAAAACAATACATGACAGATTCTAATTTCATTGAAGCTGCAAAAATTTGGGGGAAATTAAGTGAAACTGTTGCTAATGATAATTACTATATTCAACAACAAGCATTATGTACATATAAAAGTCAGCAACCATCAAAGATAGTGGCTTTAACAGATGCATTAATAATAATGAATAAAATAGGAAAATCTAATGATACAGAATCACTAGGCATAATAGGTTCAATAAATAAACGTTTGTGGTTAGAAACTAGTGAAATTATTTACTTAAATAGAGCATTAGAATGTTATGGGAAGGGATGGAATATTTACAAAGATTATTATACAGGTGAGAATTATGCGACTTGTATGTTAGAAAAAGCTAATCTAGAGATTGAAAATGAAGAAAAGATTTTTTATAAAATAGGAGCTAAAAAAGTTTATAGTGAGATTATTAAAATAGTATCATCATTAATAGAGAGAGAAGATTCTGATGATATGAAATGGAAATATGCAACACTATCTAATTCATTCTTAGCATGTGGAGATGTTACAAATGCAGTTATTTATGAGAAGAAATTCTTAGAGCAAAACCCAGAAAAATGGGAAGTAGAAACCTTTAATGAGACAAAAAATAAGTTGAAAAATATTTTTGTTTATGTACTATAGGATATTTATCTCGCATGCTTGGTCTTATAATTCTGCTTATAAAAAAATAGAATGTTTTCTAAAAAAAGAAGGAGTGTTGTATTATAACCATTCTATACCTAAGGATGATCCTGTTCATACTGATGGAACAGAGGACCAACTATATAGAGCAATTGAAGCCAAGATAAAAGGATGTAGTTGTGTAATTATTCTTGCAGGTATATATGCAACATATAGTAAATGGATAAAGAAAGAAATCAAAATTGCAAAAAAATATAAGAAGCCAATTATAGCGATACAACCACGCGGTGCACAATATATTTCCTCTGTAGCTAAGTCTGCAGCATCAACTATAGTAAAATGGAATGCAAAGTCAATATCGAATGCAGTATATAAGTATGCACTTTAATATATTAATCATAGACACAATCCATATTTTGTAGGATTATAAATCGGTTCATGTTACAACATAAGATTCGAGTTATTTTTGGCAAATATACCTTTTTTATTATTGCAATAGTTACTTCTTGGAAAAAGAGGTAACTTTTTTTGTAGTATCATGAGCCTATAAGAAGATAATAGGTTGCAATGTAAATTTGCAACCTATTATTTGTTTTATTAATCAAATTTATACACCGCACAAGAGTCATTAAATTCTTCTAATGCAGATAGGAATCCTCTGGTGTCGAGGAAGTAACTAGGGTACGCATCTCGTATTTCTTTCATTTTGGCTATAGATACCAATAATACAGCTTCATAAGAATCAACACTTTGTTCAAGAGATGAGAATAAATCTGTTGCAGTATCTTTTTCTTCTGGTGGAAATGTTCTATAGCTTACATTTTGCTGTTTAAAGTCTATACTCAATACGCAATAACCATCTTTATCTTCTACAATCTCGTTAGAATTAACAGTTACTCTTAATGCTTTTAATTGATCATAGAGTTTATGGCCTTCTATGTATTCTCTGTATGCTAAACAATATTGATGGTGTGTATAATCAACAAACTCAATTGGAACTTTGCAGTCCTCTTTAATAGCGAAAATTGAACTTACTAATTTAAAAAAATCTCGCCATATATTACCATCTTCTATGTTTGCTTTTAAAGATGTTCTAGAAATCAAACTCGCAGTTTCTACTGCCATAGCCCAACTATGCTGTAATCGTGTACGTATTTGTAATTCTATTTTTAACCCATCGTAGTCTTTTATATCACTACTATATTGATAAATATAGTGAATACTTCGATATCCACTTGATTTTGGATTGTCAATGTAATCTGTTGTTCTAACAAAAGTGAAACCTGCAGGAGCAAACGATTCTAATGCATATTTACATTTTAACAAGTTATCCATATCATCAAAGACAAAACGTGCACCGCCAATATCTTGCAATCCACCTAATCCCATGTCTTTATTATTACGAAGTTTGTCAATGATTGATGTCATTCGTTTAACTCTCTGAGAATAAAAAGCATAAGGAATATTTTTTGCAATAAGATAATTCGTGAGTTCTTCTACAAACTCACGTAATACAGGTAAGTGAGTTGAACGCCAATCACTTACTTTCTCCATTGCCTCTTTACGAGTAAAGGGATCAAGCAACATTTTACCTGCTTTGTCTATTGATTTTCTTGAATATTTCATACTTAACACAAAAGTACAAAAAAAATATGATAATAGTAATAGGTTTACATAAACTATTATCATGAATTTTAAGAATTTATTTAGATTATGAAGCTATTTGTCTTGTTATTAAAAATTTATATTACTTTTCCATAATAGTTTGGTATTATGGATAGTATTTAGTAAATTTGGTAGTATTATTTTAATTATCTTATAATATGCATAGAGTTTATTATTCAACAAAAGAAGGTTTAATAGATTTTTATATAGAAATAGCAGAGAAACGTATTCTTGAGATACAGGAGCATGGAACCCCAACAGATTTAGTGGGTATAATAGAGCTTTGGCATATTTATAGGTTGTTTGACGATGATTGTAGCTTGGAAAGGTGGAATGAAGAGTATTTTAACAAACTTAAAAGTAAATGCGTTTCTTACAATAAAGAAGTTGCAATTTATTTTAAGTACTTAGGTTCTGATTATATTGAACAGGAATATAATACTTTAGAGTTTGGGTATAAAGAATCGTTTTGGAAGATTGTATCACAGTTTAAGTGTTTCCATATAATTACATCTGATTTTTTAACTAGCACATTAAAAGATGGAAATAATCTGAGATTTGTACTCTCTAATAAGACATTAGTTGAGAAATTTAATGTTATATTGCATAAGGTTCTTTTAACGAATAAGAATACTGCGCATATTTTATTAGATAAATATGTTTGTTTGGATTCTAATTCAGGTGAAACGCAAATATATATACCTAAGAATTTTACCGAACAAGATACAGAAAAAGTAATATCAGATTATTTAGATAGCGATGATGTAAACTTAAATTATGTAAGGTTGATATGTCAATCAAAAAATGTAGATGGATTTAAATTGTCTCCAAGAGTTAGATATAAAGCCAAAAAGTTGGAAAGTAAACTTAATGATGATATTATAAATGATCCAGATGCAATTATAACAGAATCTAAGGTGTATATTAAATTCTCGGATGCTGAGGGAATACCAATTGTTTCGTACTCATTGGAGAATGGTATTCCTTCTTATACATATAGTTTAAATTACATAAAAGAGTCTACAAATAATCAAAAGATATTTTCTGTTGCAAATCATTTCAAATGGTTTAATAAGTATGGACTGATTAACCTTATAAATAAAGATAATGAGGTTGATGTATGTGAAAGATTTTTTGCTGATCGTGGAAAATATTCGTATTCTGATTTTATTAGTTTTCAATATAAAAACAATTTATCAGTATTTCAATTACGTAAATATTGTAATGCTTTAAATGAATTAGGTTTTTCTTTTGAGAATGAGTTAAAAGTATTTTATGAACAAAATCTAAAAAATGAGTTTGGATATCCAGCACTTAAAATTGAATTTTCTAGTAATGAAGATAATTGGTTAATAAAATGTAGAAATATATTTCCAGAATTAGATAATGTCGCAAAACAATATTATACTTATGTCTCAGAAGATGAGATAGATTATGAATATATGTCTTGTTTAAAACCAATGAAATTAGAAGCAATTAAGAGTTTCCTAAAATGTAAATATATAAATGCACCAGCAGGGAAAAATGAGGTATATACAATAATGCATTATTTATTTAAGTCGGCATTTCTTTGTCATGTAAGACCGTTTAGAAATAAGAAATATCATTCACTTACAGAATTATTGGATAATGAAATTGTTTATTATTCATATTATGAGCAACATATAAGACCATATTTAGATTTTCTTATTAATAAAGAAATATTGTTTGTTGATAATGAAGGTGTGGTTAGATACAAAAATATTTATGAAATTGAAATACTTAAGATTTTATGGGAATTTAATTCTTGTTCATATTGGCACCTTGATGAAAATGGTAGGGAAGTTGCTGATGAGATGATTAAAAAGGGTTGGGCTGTAGCTGATGACCATCTTTTGAGCAAAGAAGAAATAGATTATTTTAGTTTTTATACGGATAATGAAAAATTTACAAATGGTTATTCTTATAGAAATCATTATGCTCATAGCAGTAATCCTCCTATAGATGATGTTAATTATCATATTACAGCATACTTGGTCTTGTTAAAACTTTTGACAATGTTAGTTATAAAAATTTATGATGACCTATGGCTTGCTAGAAAAGTGATGACGATAGATTTGAAAAATAAATATATTAATAATAAAGATAATGATAACAATAACAACAAATGAAGATAATTTTAATGATAAAATATTAAATCATATCCTAATAATGAATTTGATAGAATTAGATTTTCTATTAAAACTTATCTTAAACATATAGGTTTTTAACATGTAAAAATAACTCATTCAAATATATCTTATAGAAAAAGTTGAGTTGTGTAAGTTTCGGACAGATACCATCCATAATTTTGTGTAAACTTTACTTGAGACTAAATGATTAGAGTTAAGTTATATCTGCTATGTACTTGAAATCTATTTAAACACTGTTTAAATGATAAATTATTTTCTTAATATCAATTCGTATGGTGCTTATATTTTAACGCTTCATCAAATATTCAACTAATTTTTCTGTTGCGTATTCTGTAAAACCTTCTTCAATAGAATTTCTTAAACATTCTACACTAAGTGCTTGTTGTAAAGTTTGTGACATAGATGTTAGGTTGTTATATATCCATAATTTACCTCGTTGACGGATAGTTTCTTCTGTAAGAGGACTGAATCCTCTGAGAGTGAGGATATAACTATAATTCTCTGAAAGAATTTTTGTGCATGCTATCCATAATTCAATGTCATCTACATTCAATGCATTTATTGTGTATTTAATATCACTCTTTAGTTTGTGTTGATAAGGTGTGTTAGGATTAACCTTTTCTAGGAATTTAATGCCCGTCTTTAATATTGCTTTTTGCTCGGTACTAATTGATTGTGTTGTCATATTCTTTAAATTTTAAATTCACAGCAATAATAAGGAAAATTTTTCAAGATTATTGGGCAAAGTCGGACAAAAATTACATAATCTTTAGTGCGTCGTCTCCTAGTTTTTTTAATCTCATATTAATCATATAATGGCAACAGGTTATGGCAGGAATAACCTTGTGTTATAAGTAAAGTAAAATAATAAAAACATCCGACCTCCTGCTTTGGGAGCAGGGGGTCGAACCTTTAAAGTGTAGATTAATTTCTCGCATAATAGTTTGGTGCTTAGGAGAGGGTTTTGTAATTTTGAAATATTTATAATTGTAATAAGATATGAAGAAAAATAAATTAATTTGGTTCGTTGTATTAGGAGCTATTCTGATAGTTGGTCTATGGCTTGTTTCGTGGATACTAATTGATTGTAATATAGAAAACTCAACTAATAGAGGTGAATTTGGAGATAAGTTTGGCGCTATTAACTCTTTGTTTTCTGGATTGGCGTTTTTAGGGCTTATAATAACCCTACTTTTTCAGAAAGAAGAACTGGGGTTACAAACTTAAATATAGGCAATAAAAGAAAATAATTCATATGTACCGCTCAGATGCTAAAACTCTCTATATAATAGGCAATGGTTTTGATTTATACCATGGTGCTGACTCTTCTTATTGGTATTTTAGAGAATATTTATTGCGTTGTGCTCCAGAAGTAGTAATGTCATTTGATTTGTATTTTGGACCGAAGAATTTATGGAGGTCTTTTAGAAGAACGGATGATTTTATTGAATGTTTATTATATAATAAAAATTCATATCCAGAAGGTATATGGACAGAACAGCATCTTTGGAGTGATTTTGAAAAATATTTGTCTGAACTCAATCGTGAGAAAGTATTGATGATATTGGATTTTTATCTTCCAAAATATAATACAGATGATGATAGATTCTCATATTCTGATTATTTTTTGCCTATAGAAAGGTTAAGGGAGCAAATATATTTCGCAACATTTGAAATGAAATTTCGTTTTCATAAATGGATCAATACTCTTCATTATAAACGTGGTTTCCGCCGGAAAATGTTATCTCTTGATGAAAATTCTTTATTCTTAAATTTTAATTATACCTTATTTTTGGAATCTGAATACAAGATATCTAATCACCAAATATGTTATATTCATGGTTCTAGAAAGGATAAGTATGGAAACTTAGTTTTAGGTCACAATGACGATATAGAAAAATCTTTCAATAAGTGGTATCATAAGTGTAAAAATCAAAAAAGGTTTCGTCCTAATTTAAAAGATAAAAAAGGAAGGTGGTATGCTAATGATAAGATGACATACCTAGCATATTTTCTTGAAGATGAAACTAAGGGAAATTGGCGGTTGCCTATAAGATATTATGCACAAGAAGAAGTGGTATGTATGATAGAGGAATATTATGAACAAACTTTAAAAGAAACACATAAGATTATAAGTAAACATAAATCTTTCTTTGATTCAATAGAAAATGTAGAAAAGATTGTAATATTAGGGCATTCTCTGGCAGATGTTGATATGCCATATTTTGATAAAATTATGAATTGTGTAGATAAGAATAAAGTAAGTTGGGAAATTAGTTATCATACTGAAAAGGATTTAGAAAGAATTAGTTACTTTTGTAAGAAACATAATATTTCGGCCAGATCCATGTTTTTATAGGATACAATGAGTCTTCATTATAATTGGTCTGTGACGATTCGGCTCATCCGACTTGTTAAATCTCATCTAGAGGTTTCTATATTATCGTCACTAGTAATAACATATGTTATTGTAAACCATCTGTATGAGTAGCAATATGCGAAAATTTGGAGTTAATGGTTATGAGAGTTACTTGAGTGATTGGGTAACTCTCTTTTTATGTATTATATTAATATTTTATACTCAGTTATATGTATTCTAATTTTGTTTATATAGATTTTCTTTATATGTTTGCAAAAATATAATATTTTATAGTATCATTTAGATTATGCCAAAACTACTCAAAAATATATGGAAGAAGGATGAGAGAACAGGTAATTATTATTTACCTAACTTGAAGTCTTTTCTATTGGAGCAAGAAAAAGAATTTCCTTCAATGGACCTTCTTTATAAGCATCAAATGGATTTAATAAAAGAAGATTTTCCAACCGTGTTTGCATAATTATATTTAGTGAATAACAAAAGACAGTTTTATTGAGTTAACAAGCATCTCATCTATTTCTACAAAATACAACAATAGCTACTTCAAAAATGAGGTAGCTATTGATGTATATATAAAAACAAGTGTTGTTTATTTATGTTAGAGTATTTTTAGAGTTTTTTTATAGATGATAATAAGTTATTAAGCTTATAAATTTGGGATTATAAAAATAAATATTTACAATTATGGGGCAATTATTCAATTAAATAAGAAAATCTTATTATATTTGCAAGTGTAATGGCTTGTAATTATTAAAAACAAGTTAATACACTTGTAATTATAAAAAACAAGTTAATACACTTGTAAAACGAGAAAATATGTATGCAACAATATCTGCTGATGTAGTGTCATCAACTTCTCTCTCAAAAGAATCAATGATTGAACTCAATGAGAAGTTGAAGAAATGTTTGAGTACTCTTGAAGCACGTTACCAAGGATTCTGGGGACGCATTGTGAAGGGCGACTCAATAGAGTGTGTCATGGATTGTCCAGAGTATGCTTTTGAAGCTGCGCTCATATTAAAGACTCTTGTAAAATCATTTGAGCCAAGTGATGTTAATGATTTGAAAAAATTCAATAGATATGGTCTTCGAATAGCCATTGGTATTGGTGATATGAAAACTATAGACCGTAGTTTGGATATGATGGATGGTGATGCTATTTATCGTTCGGGACGGGCTTTGAGTAAACTAAAAGGAAGAGCCAAGTATTCTTTTACGATCTCAATGGAGAATGAAGAATATGAACAGGCATTGCAAGTGATACTTACATTGGTTAACCAATTGTTGAATAATGCGACTGCACGTAAATGCGAAACTCTATATGAAAGGATATTAGCATCAGATACTAGTGAAACTGCTGAAAAAATGGGCATTTCTGTTTCTGGAGTCAACCAAACATTGAATGACATTGGTTGGAGCGCAATAGAACAATCAATTATTTATTACAGAAAAATAGCAAAACAACTATGATATACTACTTAATTATCCATCTTATTATTGCCCATATCTTGGGAGACTTTTATTTTCAAACAAAGAAGTCGTGCGAAAATAAATTTCTCTATTCTGCTAAAGGTAAAAGTTTATGGTTACATTCTTTTATTATTGGTTTTTTATCGTGGGTAGCCATATGGGATATTCGTGGATGGTGGCTTGCCCTTAGTATAATGGTAATACATTTTTTGACAGATTGGTTAAAGTCGCACGCACAATCAAAGATGAGTATTCTTTCCAAAAATGCTCAAAATGAAGTTATTCCAGGTAAAAACAAGCGAAATGATTTATGGGTATTTATCATTGACCAGGTAGTACATCTTGTTATAATTGTAGTATGTGCAAATATATGGTTTTCTATAAACAACGATTGGAAACAACCTGAATGTTTGCAGGATTTTATCATAAACCACCCTCTAAGGTTAAAGACAATGCTAGGTTTGTTGTTGGTGCTAAAACCAGCCAATCTCTTGATTTTACTTATTCTTGAAACTTGTAAAGTCAATGTTGCTGCGACAAAAAATGATGAACACGGGAATTTCCATTCAGGAGAATTGATAGGGTGGTTGGAACGCGGACTGATACTTCTTTTTGTTGTCCTATCACAATACGAAGCTATAGGTTTCCTTATAGCAGCTAAATCTATTCTTCGTTTCAACGAGGCATCCAAAGGAGATGAAAAATCAGAATATGTACTGACTGGAACATTACTGTCACTGGCAATTGCTCTGTGTCTGGGCATGCTTGTTTTAAAATTGCAATTATAATATTGAAATATCATACAATAATGCACGTCTTTCCCATCTATTTCTACATAATATAATACAGTAATAGTTACTTCTTGGGGATGAGAGGTAACTATTTTTTTGTATTAATATTAGATTTTTCTGCAATGGAGTTGCAATAATTATCATAAAATGATTAAAATTGCAAGTAGATTGCAATTTTCCTTGAAATAAAGCACTTCAATGAATAAAACCATCATCTCGTCATAACAGGCAACTACGATACCATCAAGCAACCGCTTGTGGTGGAGGAGGGTGTGGAGTATTATTTGTTTACCAATAACCTAGAGATTAAGGATGCTGGAGTGTGGAGGGTGGGCATGTATCGAACAGATTTTATGCCATATTTTCAATTTATTGAGATGGATATTAGGAATAATGATTTTGTGGAGGTGATGAGGCATTTGTGATTTATATAGAGAAAAATAGTAAAAATTTGAACAGAAAAAGAAGTTTTTCTTCCTTTAGTGTTCAAAAATTTACTATATTTGCATTATAATTGCAAAAAATAAAAAATATTTTTAATTTTTTTTGTGGAATTATTTTGGTAATCAAATAATTATCTATATATTTGCACCGCTTTATTAAAGAAAGCAAGTGTCCCCATCTAAGTTCTACGAGATATAGCAATAGTTACTTCTGGGATAAGAGGTAACTATTTTTTTATAGCTTAATACGAGAGGATAAGGTTGGCATGTTAATTAAGTTATAAAATTATAAATTTGTGTGAGGTTGGGATGTTTTTTGAATTATGTTTTTTATCTTTGTAAGTGAAAACTTATTTGTAAACTTTTAAAACGTACAATTATGGCTCTAAAATTTTTTAAATGTAATCACTGTGGTAATGTGATTATTAAGGTGGTCGATTCTAAGGTGCCTGTGTTTTGTTGCGGCGAGGAAATGGCAGAATTGGTTGCTAATACCGAAGAAGCCAGCGTTGAAAAACACCTTCCTGTTGTAACAAAATTGGACGATTGTAGCATTAAGGTAGAAGTGGGCAGTGTGCCACACCCAATGCTTGCTGAACACCACATCGCATTTATATACGTTGAAACTGAAAACGGTGGTATTCGTATGGACTTAAGTGATAAACCAGAGGCTGTATTTTGCACATGTGTAGAAAAACCTATTGCTGTGTATGAATATTGCAATCTACATGGTTTATGGAAAACAGAATTGTAAGGTTTTGTTTTTTACTTGACTTAAAAAGGAGGCTGACTAACAAAATTAGCAGCCTCTTTTTCTTATTTTTCTTCTTCAGTTTGCTTTACCCAAATGAATTTATCGGTGTTGAATCCGCGACGCGAAGCTTCTTTAAGTAAAATGTTTTTTGCATTGTCATCCAATTGAGGAGTGCGAGAAAGCATCCATAAATAATCAGACTTGCCACATCCAACCAATGCGTATTGATAATCTGCATCAATATAAAATATTCTATAATCTGCGTAAAATGGTTTAAAGAATGAAACACGCAGTAGGGCAGGATTGTCTGTTGTTTTGGCAACGCCTGTTACTTTTTTTATCTTTCCATTTTTTATACCAGAATTGGTAACACTCACAAAACCATCTTCTCGAAGCGCATAAACCGCCTTGTTGTAATCCATATCGCGCTCAAATATATGGTCGAAACGCGCAATCTCGTACCATTCACCCAAATATCTGTTCAAATCTAATGATTCTACAGTTTCATCATTTATCTTTTGCAATGGTGTGCAAGAGGTAAAAATGCAAATTAATGTTGCAACAAAATTTATTCTTTTCATAATTTATATTTTTAGTTGTTAGTAATAAAATGTGGTATAAAAGTATATACTCATACACAACATTGTTTCTTTTTGCAACATTCTTTATACTTTATAACTTTATTTTAAACTGGACATTAGATAAGGTGGGGAAGATGGTTGTGTGATATTGTTTTGAGTAAGTATTGCCGTTAAAATAAAAGACCCTACAAGAGTTCATTGATTTGAATCACTGTAGGGTCGATTTCTGTATTATTTCTTCTTAAGTTTTCTTTTAAGTTGAACAATTTTATCGGTAAGTTTAGGACCAATAAGGTCTCTTGCAATAAAATTCTTAAATTTTTGCCAGCGAGTGCGCTCTACCCAAGAACCTGCAAAATGGTGAATAC
>JAEIGA010006007.1_pt1 | contig 18475 bp, 11 predicted proteins | sample 9270691 | NCBI WGS metagenome assembly JAEIGA01 (sample SAMN17057246, study PRJNA624740) | gut metagenome | biome: biome; isolation source: fecal sample | host: Bos grunniens | place: China: Xizang | collected 2019
AAGATTCGCACCACAAAGGGGGTGAAGCACGCCTATATCGGCAGCGGCATCCGCTACGATTTGTTCGACAACTCGGACTACCTGCGCGAGGTGGTGGTACACCACACATCGGGCCGATTGAAGGTCGCCCCCGAGCACACCGAAGATGGCGTTCTGAAACTTATGCGCAAGCCTTCGTTCTCATTGTTCGAGGAGCTGAATCGCAATTTCCAGAGGATTTGCCGCGATAATGGGCTCCGCTATCAGCTCATACCTTACTTTATCTCCTCGCACCCGGGTTGTCGCGAGGCGGATATGCGCGCCTTGTCGCAGAAGGTGTTGGGCAAACTGAACTTTACGCTCGAACAGGTGCAGGATTTGACCCCGACACCGATGACGCTTTCGTCGGTGATGTTCTACACGGGCGAGAACCCATACACGGGCGAGAAGGTCTATGTGGCTCGCTCGCAGGATGATAAGCGCAAGCAGAAACAATATTTCTTCAAGAAAAACCAACACTAAAGATATGAAAAAGATCGTTATGATGTTTGCCTCGTTGCTGATGGTGGGATGCTCCAATCCAGTAGACGATGGCTCCACAGAGAAGCAACCAGACGAGTCGTTAGAGTTTAAGAAATATGCAGACGAGGACGAGATCAAGGTGATGAGTTTCAATATCCGTACCGATTCGAGCTCAGATGGTACGAATGGTTGGAGCTACCGCAAGTCGGCTTGCGTGGAGATGATCAAGGATCAGAAGCCTACGATTATCGGCTTTCAGGAGGCTAAATTCACCTTGCAGTGGAGCTATATGAAGGAGCAGCTGAAGGATGACTACGTAGGTTTTGGCGTGAGTCGCACCACCGGCAAGGAGTCGGGCTCGGGCGAGTGTATGGGCATAATGTACGACAAAAATGTGGTGGAAAAACTCGATGGTGGCACCTTTTGGCTCTCTGAAACACCCAATGAGCCATCGAAAGGCTGGGATTCGGCCTACACCCGAAGCTCTACTTGGGGACTCTTCAAGCATAAGCCTACGGGTAAAACCTTCTTCTACATAAACACTCACCTCGACAACGAAGGCAATACTGCGCGTATCGAGGGTATGAAGCTTATTGCAAAGCGCTTCGAGCCTTACAAGGATGAATGCCCAATCTTCCTGACAGGCGATATGAATGTCGATTTGAGCGATAAAGCGATGCAAGCTATTCGCGACTTTATGTGGAATACCCGCCTCTATGCCCCGATCGAATTGACCGATTTCAAAGGCACCTACAACGGCTTTTCGACCAAAACAAGCAACAAAATTATCGACCATATCTATTGTAGCAAGGGTATGGAGGTGGTAGAGTATCATACCATAACCGAAAAGTATGGCTCTGCAAAGTTTGTGTCGGATCACTATCCGATATATTCTATCATAAAAATGGAGTAAAAATCGTTCTGATGAGTTCTTTTTGCACCGCACTTCGGTAGTCGAACTCCTCACATAGGTTTACTATGCTGCGGGTTCGCCTCCTCGCTTGGCACAAAAATAATCTCATCATTTACGATTTTTAGAGGAGGAATTGTTCTGATGAGTTCTTTTTGTACAAGCACTGCGGATGCCAAAATGCTCACATAGATGTAACATAGATATACTATTTTTATATTTTGAAAAAAATACTACTTTCAATTTTAGCGATGCTGACCACTCTTACTGTAGTGGCCAAGGAGTTGATTGAGCCTTCATCGTTCGATATGGCCAAGCCCGTATGGAGCGAAGGCCGCGAGAAGGAGCGCAATCTGACGCTTACTTTCTGTGAAACTGTGAAGATAGGTCGATTGAGTGAGGCCTCAATTCGTCTTACGGCATCGTGCGACTATCGTTTGCGCGTCAATGGCGAGTTTGTGGCGCACGGCCCTTGCGTTGCAGCACACGACTTCTATCGTATTGATGCTTACGATCTTAAACCATATTTGCGCAGGGGTAAGAATGCCATTACTATTGAGGTTGCCGGCTACAACTGTCCGAGCTACTATCTGCTCGATCAGCCCTCTTTTTTGCAGGCTGAGATTGAGGTTAATGATAAGATTGTTGCCGCTACGGGCCGAGATTTCACCGCCTACGACTATGGGGAGCGTGTTGCCGATGTTCCAAAGTTTTCGTTCCAGCGGCCATACACCGAGTACTACCGCATAAAGAGTAGCTACGCAGATATTAAGCCCGAAAAGGTGGTCGAGCAGGGGCATAAAGCACTGCTTGCGCGAGGCGTGGCATACCCAGACTATCGCATCCACAAGGCGACACTAATTGATAAAAATCTCTATAAATTTGCAACAAATAGCAGTGGCTTCCTCCGCGCAAAGGTCAAGGTCGAGAGGCCTACGGTGCTCACTCTCCGCTTCGACGAGATTTTGGGCGAGGATGGTCGCGTTATGGCGCGACGTTTGAGGTGGAATCCGGCTGTGACCTACCATCTGCCGGCCGGCGAGTATGAGTTGGAGTCGTTCGAGCCATATACGATGCAGTATGTTGAGGTTATCAGCGACAATCCGATAGTCATCATCGAGATATCTATGCGCGACTACTGCAACTCGGATTGTCATCGTGCAAAGTTCGAGTCGAGCAACAATGATTTGAATTTTATCTTCGAGGCTGCGCGCGAGACCTACCGCCAAAATGCCCTCGATATCTATATGGATTGCCCCTCGCGCGAGCGTGCAGGATGGTTGTGCGACAGCTATTTTACTGGGCGTGTGGAGTTTGTTATGTCGGGCAAGAGCCGTATCGAGCGCAACTTTATCGAAAACTTCCTCCTCCCAAAGGAGTTCAAGGATATAGACAAGGGTATGCTCCCGATGTGTTACCCTGCCGACCACCGCAACCACAACTACATCCCGAATTGGGCAATGTGGTTTGTGCTGGAATTGGAGGAGTATTTGGAGCGTACGGGTGACCGTGCAATGGTCGAGCAAGCGCGTGCGCGTGTATACGATTTGGTAGAGTTTTTCCGCCCATATCTCAACGAGGACGGATTGTTGGAGAGGTTGCCAAAGTGGGTCTTTGTCGAGTACTCGAAGGCGAACAAGTTGGTGCAGGATGTGAGCTATCCGTCGAATATGCTCTATGCCGAGATGCTCGATGTTATCTCGCGCCTCTATGGCGATAAGGCTCTCGCCGAGCAAGCATCGAAAATTCGCGATGTGATACGCAAGCAGTCGTTCGATGGCGAGTATTTCATTGATAATGCCGTACGTAATAAGGAGGGCAAGTTGGAGTTGAGTGGCGAGCATACCGAGGTGTGCCAATACTACGCTTTGCTCTTTGGTGTAGCATCACCTGAGAGCCATCCGGCATTGTGGGCGCGTCTGCGCGATGAGGTTGTGCCGGGCAGAGTTGAGAAGGGGTTGTTTCCCGACCTCCACCCAATCAACGCCTTTATTGGCAGCTATCTCCGTTTGGAGTTGTTGTCGAAGCATTGTCTGTCAAGACAGATTCTCAACGAATCTATTGCGACCTATAAGGCTATGGCCGACCGTACGGGAACGCTATGGGAGAGTCTTAAACCTAAGGCGAGTTGCAACCACGGCTTTGCTTCGCACCTGACGAATGTGTTGTATCGTGATGTCTTGGGTGTGTACGAGATTTTGCCTTGCGAGCGAAAGGTGCGTCTGCGCTTTATCGATAGCGGCTTGGAGTGGTGCAAAGGCTCTATTCCTGTGGGCGAGGAGCAGTTGGATGTGGAGTGGCAATATCGCAATGGCGAGTTCGATGTAAAGCTCCGTTTACCAAAGGGTTTTACCTACGAGATAATTCCAACTGCCAACAATGTAATCGTTAAGTAGAAGGATTCCCGTTTTTCGGTAGAAAAACCAAACAGAAGACCCAGCTTTACAGTACTCGGAGCAGAATAAAATTCTGCGACCAAGTCCCCACCTCGGAGGGGATTTAGGGGAGGGTAGAGTTGTAGATGCGGTGGTACACCGCAAGAAAAATCCCTGACCGAAATCAGGGATTAACACTCTTGGTATACAAATACCTATCTTAGAATATATAATTCAAACCGATGTTTACACCTGGCTTGTAGGAGTTCTTCATTGTGAGATTCTCGCGAGGAACATTCAAGTTGGTGTTTGTGTAGACCTTAGTGTTGAGCGGCACTGCAACCTCGGCCGAGAGAATAAAGTTGCGGTTCATAGCGAGCTTCAAGCCCAAACCGGCACTCATATGCAACTTCTCCTTCTGTCCTGTGTAGATGAGGTTCTTCTCGGCCTGCGAAAGTTCACTATTCGAGAGTACACCTTTCATCTCTTCGAGTCGGTAAGGCTGTACGCACGCTCCCATATCGAAGAATGGGTTTGTTGCGAGGTAGAAGTTCTGCTTGATGAAGCGGAACGATACGAGCTTGAATCGCATCTCGATATTAGCCCACGCATAACCGTCGCCAATCACACTGTTGTATGGCACGCCACGCACGGTGTTGATGCTTCCCAAACCGTCCGAGATAATCTGGCGGAGGTAGAGGGTGTTGATATTCTGCAAGGTGTAGTATGGAGCATTTCCAGCCAACTTGCCCTGATAAGCAACGTGGTATGCAAAGGTAATCTTGTCCTTCCATACAGGTACATAGTGGCGGAAGTGGGCTGCCAATTTGAGGTAGTGGTAGCCATCCTTGCCACGTCCGTTGAGGATATCCGGCGAGCCATAGGCGTAGACCTCGGCCCAGATACCGCGCGAAGGGTCAGCCTCGTGCTCGCGGCTATCATAGACGAGACCGGCCTTAAATTCGAGGTGGTGACCTCCGTGAGCCTCGTTCGGACGGATAAGACCCGCGTATTGGTACAATTGCCACAACGATGCGTGGTAGATGAAGTTGTTGGCAAGATATGAGCCGGGTGTTACGGTAGTGTCGTAGGCCGGCGTACCCTTTTTCTTCAATGTGATATCCTGTATATCGTACCACCAATACGAAACACCCGCTGCCCAACGGAATTTATTCGAGGTAATATTACCCTGGAAGTCCGCCATTACTCGCATCATATTGCGCTTGACGTTGTACATCGCCACACGATTCATCTGCTTCTTTCCACTTGCAAGGTCGGTATAATAGGGCGAAGCAGCACCATTGAATCCCATAAACGGATACATCTGCGCCAAAATGTAGGTTGCAGCAAATGTAAGTCGCACCTTCGGGATAAGGTACTTCGAGTCGTAGAAGAAGTGGAGCTTCACCTGATCCTTTGTGGTCCACGACAAATCTACATTGAACTTGTGGCGGTAGCCTGGGTAGGTCGAACCATCGCCATAGTCGAAAATTTCGCACAAAGCACCAATCTGGAAGCCTGTGTCGCTATTGTAGCCGATAGATGGGAATGGAGCAAAGTTCCAACCCTTTTTGACGGTCTGCTTCTTGGTGTCAGCGGTTGTAGCCTCTGCTTTAACCTCCGACTTCTCCTTTTTAGGCTCTGCCGAAGCATTGAGCGATACTAACAATATGGCACTAACTGCCAAAGCGAAAAATTTACGCATAATCAAATACTTTTTAGAGTAAATGGAGTAATTTAGCCATCAAGATACCGAGGTAGTTACCCACGGCATAGCCCATAAGGCCCGCTGTTATACCTGTAACAAGCGCTGCACGATTCTTCATTGCGTTTGATATCATTGGCACAAATGGTGGCGAGTTGATAAATGCAACGGATGAGATAACCATCGAGTCGGCATTAACCTTCAAGAAGCGACAGATGATGGCGTGAATGAACAACGAAACGAAGATTGCAAATGCGAGGAATGCAATCATATGGAGGTTCTCCATAATCTGCAAGTTCGAGAGGTCTGCCATCGAGGCGATAGCCAACGAGAATATATATATAAGGTACATTCCGAGGTCGTAGCTCTTGTCGAACTTCTGGATAGGCTTGTAGAACGACAAGCCTATGCCGATGGTTGTGAGCATAAGGATAAATGGAGCCATAAACCAACCGCCCTTCTTCTCGTTCATAAAGTTTGCCAAGTCGGCGCCGAAAATCCAACCTATCAGATACGACATGCCGGCAGCTACAATCACAACGGCGATGGTTGTTGCAAGCACCTTGCCTATCTGCGAGAAACCCTCCTTCGACCACAATCCCTTGTATGGGTTGGCCTTAACGGCTGCCATCTCCGCCTTGATAGCCTCGGCATCCTCCTCCGAGATGTCGAGTCGGGTCTTTTCGCCATACAACCAACGGAATAGACGAATACCGCCCGCCAATAGGAATACAAAGTAGAAGAAGCAGATTACGATGTCGTAGGTGGTCAACAAGATATAGGTGCTATCGCTGATGCGTAGGCCCTCCTTGATAGCTGCCGCGTTGAGCGTACCTCCCGTGCATTTTCCGGCCAACATACCACCAATCTCCGCGCCTTGATGAATACCGTCACCAAAGAGCAGATAGCCACCAACAATTGCCAAGCAGACCGAGATAACGCCACTTACCACCAATCGCACTTGGAGCGAGAGCTCGCTTGTCTTGAAGGTGCAGCCGAAGAGCATCATCGGAATAGCCAACGGAATCATAATTGTTGGGATGATACCCTGCAAGGTCTTAATCTCTGCCGGCATCGGAATATTTGCGATGACGAGTCCGATAGCGTAGAGAATCATTACAGGACCAATTTTGTCGCAAATAGGATACTTACGGCACAACCACAACACTCCGGCAGGAACTACGCAGAACATTGCGATGAGCCACAAATAGTTAAATAGGGTTAGTAACATGATATTACCTGTTTTTGCTGTTATTATCGCAACAAATATATACAAAAAAGTGTTAAGGAGAGCAAAATTGGAGGTTTTGTGAGCGTAATTAGGTATTTATACCTAGCCAATGTGTGGCCGCAAATTAGATTTTGAAAAATGGCTAAAATGTTTTACTTTTGCAGTAAGATAAATTTCTAAATCACAACAATATGAAGAGAACTATACTTATGCTATTGGCAGCTCTGTTCATTGGAGCAATGCCGGCTTATGGATGGGGTCGTCTGGGTCACTCTACCATCGCAAAGATTGCGGAGGATTATCTCACTCCAAAGGCAAAGAAGACGATCGACAAGTATTTGAATGGCCAGTCGATTATCCACTATGCATCTTATCCCGATGACTATCGCTCGGAGCACCTCATTGACATCGGCTTTGATGCTGCAAATTGTCCTCGTCAAACAGTTTGGGGCCACTCATTTCAGGCTTTGAAAGATGGTTCGCTCTATCGTAGTGAGCGTCGTGGTAATGATTATGTCAAGAACTGTCTGCTCCGTATAGATCCTGTTATCAAAGATTTGAAGGCAAATCACAAGAATATGACCGACTCTGCACGCTTGGTGTCGATTGCCTTCATTGTGCATATCGTGGGTGATCTCCACTGCCCAAAGCACATCCGCTACGAGGATGAGCCGACATCGGGCGGTTATGATGTAGTTTTCCGTGGCAAGAGGGTGAAGTATCACGCATATTGGGATGGTTTGCTCCTACAAGCCTACCACCCTTGGGGTTATAGCGACCTTGCAAAGCTTGTAGATCGTGCATCGAAGAGCGAGCGCAAAGAGTTGATGAAGGGCGATGTCTTCACTTGGGGCGAGGAGAATGCTCGCGACTCGCGCTTCACGGTTGCTCGTGGTGAGGGTTACGTTATAAATCGCCTCACTACAAACGAGGATGTAAAGCACGCTGAGCGTCAAATTGCTCGTGCAGGATATCGTTTGGCTGCTGTTTTGAACGAAATTTTCAAATAGGATAGCACCACGACAAAAGAAACCGCAAAGAAATGTACTCTTTGCGGTTTCTTTTTATTGTAGAGGTGTCTAGTTGAATAGTGGCAACACTTCGGCTACGACGAAGGTGCTACCTCCGATAAAGAGCATATCCTCCTCCGTAAGTAGCGATTGAGCCTTTGTGAGAGCCTCCGGAATGGTTGGCAAGAGCTCGTAGTCGAGATGCAACATTTCGGCAATCTCGGCAATTTTTTCGGTTGATGCGGCACGGCGAATTGATGCTTGGGTGAAGATATAATGGGCATCAGACGGCATTTGTGCCAACATCTTTGAGAAATCCTTATCCTCGCAGAAACCCATCAAGCAGTAGAGTTTGCCTGCGTTTGTACGACTCTTCAACTGCTTGGCAACTTCGGTTATGCCGTGTTCGTTGTGGGCGGTGTCGCAGACCACAAATGGCCTATCCGAAAGCACCTGCCAACGACCTCGGAACGATGTTAGTTGCGAAACCTCGCGAACACCCTCGACAAAGGCGCGGCGCGATATCGAAAGTGGGGTCTTTTCGTGGAGTGTATCGAGTACGGTGGCCACTGTTGCAAGGTTTTGTCGCTGATATTCGCCAAGCAAATCGAGTCGTAGCTGGTAGGGGTGCCCATCGCGTGTGCGATTGAGAGTTATCAGCTGTTTGCTACCTTCGATGCTGCAATTTTCGAGTGTGAAAGCCTCGTTTGCGTATATGAGCTTCGAACGCAAATCGTTGGCTATCTCCTCCAATACGAGGTTGTAGTTAGAATTCTTCTCGCCCACAACAACCGTGGTACACTTCTTTATAATGCCACCCTTCTCGCGCGCAATCTTAGGTAGCGAGTCGCCGAGGTACTCGGTGTGTTCGAGGCCGATGTTGGTGATGACCGATATGAGTGGTTGTACGATGTTTGTAGCGTCGAGACGACCTCCCAATCCTGTTTCGATTACAGCCACTTCGACATCGCTCTGTGCAAAGTAGTCGAAGGCCATAGCAGTAGTCATCTCGAAGAATGAGAGCTGCAAACGCTCCATATCGCCCTTGTAGCGATCCACAAAATTGACAACCTTCTGCTTGGAAATCATCTCGCCATTTACGCGAATACGCTCGCGGAAGTCGGTCAGATGTGGCGAGGTGAAGAGTCCGGTCTGATAGCCGGCTTGCTGCAATACGGCCGCCAGCATATTCGACACCGAGCCTTTACCATTGGTGCCGGCAACGTGTACCACAAAGTAGTTGCGTTGCGGATTGCCTATCATTCGGCAAAACTCCGAAATACGCTCCAATCCGGGTTTATAGGCGTCGCCTCCGACCTGCTGAAACGAAGGCATCGACGAGAACAGATACTCTAATGTTTCGGTATAATTCATATTGTATAGCTTTTAGCCATTAGCTTTTAGTTCAGATAGAACCTCTTCTTTACGCAGTATGCGATGGCCGATAGTAGGCATAAGCCCGCTATCAACAACGACAGACGACCAATATAATCGCCATACTTGGCATAGAATGTCAGCTTGTTGTTGAGTCGGATGTCGGCGGTTAATACTCCGCGGTTATCCCACTCCATACGCTCTATATCTTCGCCCTGCATTGTGATAAAGCCCGATACGCCGGTGTTGGCACTTCGTGCTACATCGCGACGCAACTCTATGGCGCGCAGACGGCAGAACTTGAAGAGGTAGCGATGTCCCAATGTGTTGCCCCACCATCCGTCGTTCGATACAACGAATAGAGCCTCGGCTCCGTTTCGCACAAACTCTGCCATATGGTTGCCGTAGAGTCCTTCGTAACATATTGCAGGAGCAACCTTCTTGCCATTGTGCTCGAATGGGGTGCAAGTTGTGCCAATGCCGAGCTGTCCAAAGGTGCCTCCGAGGTCTATTGCGAAGGCATTACCCGCACTGCGCAACCACGCAGGGATGGTTTCGACACCCACTACGAGCTTGCCTTTGTGGTGAATCTGCACGTCGGAAGAGGCACTTATGCCGAGCGACGAGTTGTAGATGTCGGCATAGAATGCACCTCGCTTGCGAGCTGTATCCGAGCCGCGAACTTTGCCGTACGAACGCCAGGTCTCACCACCTGCTACAACCATTGTTGAAGGTTTGTACTGTTCTAACTCCTCCGCAATGCGACAAACGATAGGGGAAAAGTCGGGTTGACTGTCGTTTATTGCCTCGGCCAAAGCGGTCTCAGGCATCAGTACAAACTCGGCTGAGTCGGGAGCCTCGGCAAGCAGAGCCATAAGGTTGTCTTGCTGCTTCTCTGCCGTCATATCGAACTTTTCGTAGCACGGGATATTGGGTTGCGTTACCGATACGGTAGTTTTGTCGAGAGGGGTGTACAGTTCGCCATCTGGCTCATATTTGTAGAAGAGCGCGAGGGAGATACCTATTGGAACAAAGAGTGTAAGGGTTGCAGCGGTCCACACCTTTTTACGCATAGTAAGGCAGGCCTCAAAAGCGAGGATATTGACCAATAAGACCCACAACGATCCGCCAAATACACCGGTGTATTCAAACCACTGTGCGGCCCACGTGTCGTCGGCAAAGCCATTGCCCAAAACCAACCAAGGGAACGAGAGCGCGGGGGCTTGTGTGTAGAGATATTCGGCTGCTATCCAAGTGGTTATGAGCGTGGTGTAGGCCAAGGCTTTCGGAGCGCGTTTCGACACGATGTGATAGGCCATAAAGGCTACCAAATTCCACCACGTAGATATGATTGTTGCCGCAATCGGGCCTACGGGAGTGGCGTTCCATATCCACCATACGGTTGCTACGTTCCAAAGTGTAAACGTTAGTGTTGCCCAGCCGAGCATCGAGAGAGTGTCGCGCCACGATGGGGTATATTGTGCGCTTACCAACATTAGTGGCAGCAGGCCTACAAAAAGGGTTATGCAGCTGGCACCCTCCCAAGGTATCGCGAGGAGTAGCGCCGAAGCCAGGCATAGTGCCGCTTTTGTCTTCTTGGAGAATTGTCGTTTGAATTGTATCATAATGCAAATATAACAAAATTATCCTATTTTATCTCCACTCATATCCAAAAAGTAGAATAATTCAACTTTTGCCAACCCCTATTGAAAAATCAAGATAATTTTATTATCTTTGTGAGATTTTAGATAAAAAAAATAGTTGGGTAATTTATGGAGTATATATACCTTTTGCTATCTCTTGTAGCGATAGTTTTTAGTGCGGATTGGCTCGTTGATGGCGCAGTCGTAATAGCAAAGCGATTTAAGATTTCGGCATTTGTTATCGGAGCCGTGATTGTTGGTGTAGGAACTTCGTTTCCGGAGTTGGTCGTAAGTTCGATTGGTGCTTTCGGGGGTAAGACGGATATAGCCATCGGCAATGTCGTGGGCTCGAACATCTTCAATGTCTTGGGCATTTTGGGTTTGACGGCCCTTATAATGCCGGTTGCTGTCTCAAAGGGAAATAAGCGCTTCGATATGCCATTCTGTATCGTGGTGTCGGTGCTCACGCTATTGCTTGTTTTCAACTTCTTTATGGGGCGAGCTGCCGAATTGAGCCGATTGGATGGCTTGGTTCTGTTGTTATGTTTTGCGTTGTTTATGTTTATGTCGCTCAAAGGGGGCAAGGTAAACAATGAAGAGTATGGCGACGAGGTGACAAACAAGCAGTTGGCGCTCGGTGTTGGCAAAGTTGTATTTGGCTTGACTGTCCTTATTGTTTCGAGCCGATTGTTTCTCGATAATGCCATCTTGATTGCAAAGGCGTGGGGTGTAAACGATGCCTTTATTGCCATAACGCTTGTGGCTTGCGGAACGTCGTTACCTGAGTTGGCGGCATCGCTTGTGGCGGCCTCGAAGAGAAATACTCAGCTTGCGCTGGGTAATGTTATAGGTTCGAATATCTTCAACCTTACGCTGATTCTTGGCATCTGCTCGCAGATTACATCATTGACAAGTGCGGGAATCACCTTTGTAGACTACTCGGTGATGATATTTGCTGCGGTAGCCCCTTTGTTGCTCGGTTTTAAGGGTAAGCTGAATCGTGGTGCAGGAGCACTTTTGTTCCTCTGCTTTGTAGCATACAACGCTTATCTAATATTAGCGCAGATAAATTAAGAATTAAACACAATAATACTATGGAATTTATTTTTGAAGGAATCGTATTTGCCATTTTGCCTGAGCAGAGTGGAACATCGGCTCGTGGCGAATGGCACAGCCAGAATGTAGTTTTCGAGATGCAGAACAACTCTCAATACCCTCGTAAGGTGAGCGTAAAGTTCTTCAACAAGCGCGACGATGTGGCTCGCCTGGTTACGGGTGCAGCCTACAAGGTCACTTTCGATGTTGAGTCTCGCGAGTTTAATGGACGTTGGTACACCGATGTATTGGGTCGTCGTGTAGAGCCAAAGGAGGCTGCACAGGTGGCACAGGCGCAGTATAGCGAGCCACTTCCGACTGCTGCGTCGGCTCCGATGGCGGCACCTATGCCAACCGAAGAGCCTGCAATGCCTGCTCAGAGCGCGCAGGTGGTTGATGATCTGCCATTCTAAGTCTAATCACAAAAACTCTCTACCTATATGAAAACTTTAAGACGATTATTATCACTTCTGATACTCCTGTTTTCGGTTATTGCCGTTTATGCAGGAGGTATAGGCAACGTCAAAGAGCTCGTGGCCTTTGCGAATGCGGTAAATAGTGGTGCAGACCTTTCGGAGTGGAAGGACGATAATGGCGTGGTTTGCCTCGAATGCGATATCGATATGAAGAAGGCGAAGAAGCTCCCTGTAATATCGATATTTGCGGGTGAGTTCGATGGCAAGGGCTATTCGTTGAAGAATTGGAAGGCGAAGAATGCTCTCATCAACGAGTTGAAGGAGGGTAGCGAGGTGCGCAACCTACGCATCGATGCTTCGTGCTCGATGAAGGTTGTCAGCGGTAGCGAGCTATTCGTTCGAGGCTTCATCGTAAATACCAACAACGGAACACTGCGTAATTGCGAGAACTACGGTTCGATAGAGCATAGTGCCTCCTCGACTACCGCATATATCCACATCGGAGGTTTGTGCGGATACAATCGCTATGTTATGATCGATTGCAAGAATGGCGGAAATATCACCTCGAAGGCGCTTGTAGCAGCTCCAAAGAAGGTGGGTATTTGCGTTGGAGGTCTTGCCGGAAGCAGCTTCAAGAATCTTAAAGTTGCATCGTATATTCGTTGCGAGAATAGCGGAGATGTCACAGTTGTGAGCGATATGCCTGAGAGTTATGTCGGAGGTGTAGCCGGTCAGGTTGTTAAGGCTTCGCTCAAACACTGCGTAAACCGTGGTGCGGTATCGGTAACCTCCGTAAGAGGTGACGAAAAGGTTGCCGGCCGTGTCTATATGGGTGGTATTACAGGACACACAAAAAGTGATGTTGTATGCTGCGACAACTTCGGTATGGTAGAGTCGAAGGGCGTGTACCAGGTGCGTATGGCGGGTGTTGTGGGTATGCCTAACGGAAAACTCAACATTACCGGTTGTACCAACTATGGTAAGGTCATCTCGTCGACTAACGGAATGTCGCTTATAGGAGGTATTGTTGGAACAATGGCCTTCGAAACACACATCCACAACGGCAACAACTACGGAGAGGTGGTTTTTGCTGGTGTCAGCCCCAAGGCATCGTATATAGGAGGCGTTGTTGGTTCGGCAGGCTCGGATAAGAAACTTACACACGGAGCGCATCTTCGTCGATGCAACAACTATGGTAAGGTCGTAAGTGGTAATGGTGGCAATACCGGTAATGGTAAAAATTCGATACATACGGGAGGTATTGCAGGACGTTCTATTGGTACGGTAAATGCCCCTATCACCTTCACCGATTGTGCCAACCGCGGAGAGTTGCTCGCCGAAGGCGGTCGCAAGGACGATATCGTCCCTTACACAACATTCACAACGATTAGAGGAGAGTATTTCCACAACAACTACGCTGAACAGGCTGAACCTCTTGCCGGTGGCGAGACTATTTATGGTCGTGTAACATCTACGACAGGTGAGCCATTGAAGGGTGTGGTTGTGACTGACAGTTACAACTGTGTGCAGACAGATGCCGATGGACGATATGCCTTGAAGAGCAATATGACAAAGGTAAACTTTGTGTATATCTCGGTGCCGGATGGCTATAAGGTGCCATTCCACAATAGCATACCGCAGATTTTCCGTCGCGTGCATCGCTACTCGAAGGGTGCGGTGGCAAACTTTGTACTCGAAAAGCGCGAACAACCTATGACCGACTACATCGTGGCGATGATTGGCGACCCTCAGATGCGAGGTTTTAACCACGACACTTCGAGCGAAAAGTTCCGCGATGTTATTATTCCTGACGTTGTGGCGTTGTCCGAGAAGGAGGGTAAGCCCGTCTTTACCATCAATCTCGGCGACTTGTGCTACAACTGGATGCCTGCGTATGACGACTATCTCGATATTGTAGCCGGTAGCGGTGTGGAGATGTTCCACGTAATAGGAAATCACGACTTCGACCAATCTACAATACTCGAAACAAAGCTCGGAACACAATTCTTCGAGGAGTATATCTCGCCAACAAACTACTCGTTCAATATCGGTAAGATTCACTATATCTTGGTGAACGATATCAACTATGCTCGTCCAAATCGCAAGAAGCACTATGGCTACGGCCTGGATGATGATGCGGTGAAGTGGTTGGAGCAGGATTTGAGCTATGTGCCGAAGGATCATTCGATTGTTATATGTGCCCACGCACACCTCCATCGCCATATAAAGAAGGCTCTGAACTACAAGCGTTACTCGGCTGCATTGGCACCATTCAAGAGGGTCTATTCGTGGTCGGGACACTACCACAACAACTTCGGAGCAGACTACGAAGGCGAAGAGCGCGACAACCTCGGCAATGTAGTGGCTGTGTCGGTGGCTCGTTGTAGTGGTAACTTGCGAGCAAACCGCGACCTACATATTGACGGTACTCCTAACGGATATATGGCAGTTGAGGTTAGTGGCGACAACTTGGAGTGGTACTACAAGAGCATCGGTCGTGAGCGCGACTATCAGATTCGTGGCTATTCGCCTGTTCGTACGGGCGACGGCTATGTCAAGGCTTGTATCTGGAACTACACCAAGGGCTTCTGGTCGGTGCCTGAGTGGTGGGAGAATGGCGTGAAGGTGGGAACCCTCGAACAGCATAGAGAGGAGGATCTCGACGCACTCGCAATCAACCAAGCAGCTGCACCGCTGGTGGCAAAGGCCGACCCTTCGGTGACTTGGACAAGCAGCAAAGGTAGGGTTCACGACTACACCAAGCCGAGCAAGAGCAGCCGTATGTTCCGCATCAAGCCAAGCGAGGGTGTTCGTTCGGGCGAGATTCGCGTGACCGACAACTTTGGTCATACCTACACTTGTAAGATCGAGTGGTAAAATAACAGTCTAATTACCTTAAAACAAAGATATTATGAATATGGTGAAGAGATTAACCGTCCTTCTTGTCATCCTCTTTTCGGCTGTTGCCGTTTATGCAGGAGGTATTGGTTCGGCCAAGGAGTTGATGGCCTTCGCAAAAGCACTCAACAAGGGAGAGGATATCTCGGCGTGGTGCGATGCAAATGGTGTCGTATGTCTCGAATGCGATATTAATATGGCGAAGGCTAAAAAGTGGACCTCTATAAAGGAGTTCAAGGGTACCTTCGACGGCAAGGGCTTTGCGCTTTTGAATTGGAAGAGCAAGTCCGCGCTATTTGACATCGTGGCAGAGGGCGCAACAGTACAAAATCTCCGCATAGACTCTTCGTGCGTGCTGACTGTACCGACCTCAGAGCAGGTTATTGCAGGTTTTATAGCCAATGTCAGTCGAGGAATGATCAAGAATTGCGAGAATGGTGGACGCATATACTTCAAAGGCTCATACACCGAAAAGCATATCTCGATCGGTGGTTTGGTGGGCCAGAATGGATATGTCATCAGCGATTCACGCAATACGGGAGCTGTATCGGCAGAACTCTATGTGGCTTCGGCCAACAAAACTTTGTCTATACAGTTGGGTGGTATTGCCGGATCAACAGTGCCGAAGGGTATTCGTATCATTACCATAAATCGTTGCGAGAATAGCGGCTCGATACGGTGTGAAGGCGATGCACCTCGTATGTACGTTGGCGGTATTGTCGGCTATTCGGGTCGCGCAGGAATACGCCTTTGTGTTAATCGTGGGGAGGTGTCGGCCAAGAGTGCAGTGGGCAATCCTGAGGCTAAGGGGTATTGTAATGTCGGCGGTGTTGTCGGACAGACCAATCAGCATATTCAGTGCTGCGACAACTTTGGAAAGATTTTGGGAGAAGGCTCTCACTCAACCTACATCGGTGGTATTTGCGGTCTGATGAGTAGAGCTAGCAATATTGTAGGATGTACGAACTATGGCGAGATTGTGTCGCTCTGCTCAAATTCGTCGAATATTGCAGGTGTTCTCGGCGCATCGGGCGAGGGTGCAAATCTGTGCAACTGCAATAACTATGGAGCCGTAGGATTCAAGGGTACCGCCTGCAAGAAGGATTCGCAGATTGGTGGTGTTGCTGGCTATATTTTTAGCAAGAAGAGCGTGAAATATGGAACACGTATGCTCCGATGCAACAACTTCGCAGCTATCACAAGCGATGTTGCAAGCACAAAATTGTGCGCCGGTGGTGTCGTAGGACGTATTCGTGGCTCAGAGGCCGGCCCTGTGAAGTTGCTTGATTGTGCAAACTTGGGCGATATCTCGGCCGATGGTTGCCGTGTGGGCGAAATTACATCGCGACATAGCTACACCTCTATCCAAGGCGAATATTTCCACAACAATATGGCTGTGGTTGCCGATGCTCCAAAGGGCGGCAATACAATCTTTGGTCGTGTAACCTCTACTGCTGGTGAGCCTGTTGCAAACGCAGTTGTGTCGGATGGTGAATTCTCGGTACAGACTAACGAGGAGGGCTACTATGCCATAAAGTCGAATCTCGCTACTGCGCGCTTCGTCACCATCTCTACTCCGGCCGAGTATAAACTGTCGTTCCATAAGAGCGTTCCGCAGAACTTCCTTCGCATACCTCGTCACGCCAAGGCCGTTCAGGCCGACTTTGTTCTCGAAAAGCGAGAGAAAACAACCGACAAATATACCGTTGTGATGATTGGTGATCCACAGATCAAGGGCTACAAGGTTGATAGCGCCGCTTACAAGCTTCGCAACTACATCTATCCCGATATCGTTGCACTCAAAGAGTCGAAGGCTGCGACCGAAAACGAATTCTTTGCCATAAATCTTGGCGACCTTGTCTTCAACGAGATGTCTAAGTTGTATGACTATGTCGATGTCATTGCCGATAGCAATATCCCTATGTTCCACGCTATTGGTAATCACGATCACGACCAAACCACCTTCCTCGAAACAAAACTCGGAACAATGCACTTCGAGGAGTATCTCACCCCAACTTATTACTCGTTCAATATTGGCAAGGTGCACTATGTCATAGTGAACGATATCTCGTTCTCGCGAAAGAACTACAAAGATAAGTATAGCCTCGGCTTGGAGTCTTGGCACTATAAGTGGCTCGAACGAGATTTGAACTTTGTTCCAAAGGATCATACTATTGTGATTTGTGGTCACGCGCAACTATTCCGCAACTTCAAGAAGGGCAATGCCGATAGCAAGAAGAATCTCTCGTATGCGCGCTATGCCAATCTCCTTTCGCAGTATGCACGCGTCTACTCGTGGTCGGGACACTACCACTATAACTTCGGCTACGACTACGCCGCTTCGACCGATAAGTCGTTGGAGGGGTTGAAGAATATTACCTCTATTTGTGTCGCTCGCGCTTGTGGCGGCTTGCATTGCAATCGTGACCTCTACAACGATGGAACACCAAATGGATATATGGTAATGGAGGTCGATGGCGAGAACTTCGAATGGTACTACAAGTCTATTGGCCACGATCGCGACTATCAGATGCGCGTTTATGCTCCAACCCGCACAGGTGGAGAGTTCGTAAAGGTGAACATTTGGAACTGGTCAAAAGAGTATTGGGGAACTCCTGAATGGTGGGAGAATGGAGTTAAGGTCGGAAATATGACTCTCAAATATGAGAAGGATATTGCCTACCTCGAAGATCATGCCGTTAAAGGCCCTCAGTATTATAGTGCGAAGAGTAAGCACGATACAGCTAAGCCTTATAATGCTCACGGTATGTTCCGAATCAAGCCGAGCGAGGGTGTACGCAGCGGAGAGGTGCGCGTAACCGACAATTTTGGTAGAACATACATCCAAAAGGTTGAGTGGTAGATAGTTAGCGCCGTATACAAGGGGCCTGCATCGAATGAAACGTTGCAGGCCCCTTTATATATATAAATATAGGTATAAAATAATTATTAAAAAAAATTAAAAAAATCTTCAAAAAGATTTGCAGATTAAAAAAAAGTCACTACCTTTGCATCCGCAATTGAGAAACAAACGTTCTAAAACATAAGAGCAAACAACTCGAAAGAGTGCTAAAATTTGAGAAAACAAACTTTTTTTCAAAAAAAGTGAAAAAAGTTTTCAAAAAATTTGGTGGTTTAGAAAATTTGCCTTACCTTTGCACCACTTTCGCGAATGAAACACAACGCGAGAGTTTTTGAACAAGGTTCTTTGATTTACTGGTTATATTTAAGAGAGAAAATGTAGTATTTATCTGTCAATTTCCTTTAAAGGAAAAAGAAGTAGTCAGGACTCTAACAATACATTATAATTTTTTTAC
>JAEIGA010006008.1_pt1 | contig 18470 bp, 14 predicted proteins | sample 9270691 | NCBI WGS metagenome assembly JAEIGA01 (sample SAMN17057246, study PRJNA624740) | gut metagenome | biome: biome; isolation source: fecal sample | host: Bos grunniens | place: China: Xizang | collected 2019
CGGCAACACCAACGAATAAGTTCGAAGGAAAAGATAAGTCCTACAATACTAAGCGGATATGCCAATGCGTAACCCATTGCAATATCTGGAGAAACGGCTCCTAATAGGTCAGATGCCGTTTGCTGTACCGCACCCAAAGAAGGAGTGTTCATCACCGCACCCGACATGATACCCGCCATAGTGGTCATGTCCGTATGAGTGAGATAGTGCAAAGCAATGGTGATACCACATCCCAAAATAACGATAGCCATGGCTAAAAGGTTCAGCCGCAAACCATTCTTGCCAAAAGGAGAAAAGGAAGGACCAACCTGAAGACCAATGGAATAAATAAAAAGAATAAGTCCAAGGTTTTTGGCGAAAGAGGATACTTGTTCATCTATCGTAATCCCAAAAGAAGATAAGGCTATTCCGACAAACAATATCCAAGTCACACCCAAAGTAAAATTCTTGATACGTAGGCGCTCTCCCGCCCACAAACCAAGAAACACGACCAACGTCAGAAGAACGATGGACTGAGTGACAGAATGAGTGATAAATAATTCTCGTATATATTCCATGTTGTTTATTGTTTAGTGAACGCTGCGCTACTGTTTAGTGATTTGATTAGTTCTACCAACGCAGCTGTCACTGCTCTTTGGGTGATTTGTTCCCTTTCGCGGGCGGCCCCAAAATGAAAACACTGTGCCTCCGTGCCCTTTGGCGTAGCCCAAGCAATCCATACAGTGCCTACTGGTTTGTCTGGTGTACCGCCTGTAGGTCCTGCTATTCCCGATGTAGCAATGGCATAATCAGTGTGCATTAGTTTGCGAACTCCCTCTGCCATTTTGCGAACGGTTTGTTCGCTGATAGCACCGTATTGCATTAGTGTATCCTGTTGAACACCAAGCACTTGCTCTTTGATGGTATTGTCATACGCGACTACCGACCCCATATAGTATACCGAGGAACCCGATTGTGAATTCAATGCGGCAGCCAGACGTCCGCCCGTACAACTCTCAGCCGTAGCAATAGTCATACCATGTTGCTTGAGCAAACGACCAGCAAGACTCTCCAACGAGATATCTTCCTCGACGAGCAGATAGTTGCTGATCAGTGGAAGAAGTGTGTTGATATAGGATTGAACTTCTTCTTCTGTTGCTTCGCCATAACTACTCAATCGCAGGCGAATAATACCATCTTTGGGCAAGTAGGCGAGATGGATAGAGGAAGGAAGCGCGTTCTCCCAATCTTCAATGAGTATAGCGAGTTTGGATTCGGGTATTCCGTGGACAAGAATCGTCTTATGGATAATTTGTCTAATGTCTAATGTTAAATATTGAGAGTCACAGACTTTCGATATTTGACTTTTAACTTTCGACTGTAAATACGGCAGCACCTGCTCGGTCATGGCAATCTTCATCTCATGAGGCACACCGGGGAGGGCAATTAAGAATTTTGAATTATGAATTATGAATTTTGAATTATGTCCCTCGCCTTGAACCTCATTCTCAAACACCATGATTGGTGCGCTACCTACTCTATTGGGCAGAATAGTAGCCGATTCGGGTACAAGCCATTGTGTTGCCGTTAAGCGATTGAGTGCCTCAGGGCGCTCCTTATATAACTCGTGTATGTGTGTGCGCACGCGAGCATCTTCAACGAGTTGCGTGCCGAAATACTCGCACATCACATGCTTGGTGATATCGTCTTTGGTAGGACCTAAGCCACCCGTGGTAAGGACAATATCTGCACGAGAGAAAGCCTCGTCCAATGCCGTGAGAATATGTTCGCGATCATCGTGAACGGAGGTGATTTGATGGAGCGAAATGCCCATCTCATTGAGTTGCTGAGCCATCCAAGCGGAGTTAGTGTCCACCACTTGCCCAATGAGCAATTCATCACCGATTGTAATTATTTCTGCTCGCATTGTTTTTTCCATTCAGAAGCGACCAACGAAAGTTCATCATACCACTCTTGACCAAAACGACGGATAAGCGGTTCTTTAAGGAATTGATAAATAGGAAGATGTAGTTTTTTGCCTAACTGGCGTGCACAATGGCAAATATCCCAACGATGGTACTCCACCCCAATCATATCGCCCACATGATTTAATCGAATAGGATACAAGTGACAAGAGATGGGTTTCTTGAAATCAATCTTACCCGCATTGTATGCCTTCTCAATCAAACAATAACACCAGCCATTGTGATCGGTACGAGCGAAGACACAGTCTTTATCATTGACGATAGAAGTAACCTTCTCGCCCGAAGGATCGAGGTAGGACAGACCTTGTGCTTCTACTACGGCACGTGCCTCTTTGGTCATATCGGGCAAGATGATAGGCAGGATCTCGCGGATCTTTGCCTCCTCTTCATCGGTTAGCGGAGCACCAGCATCGCCTTCGACACAGCAACAACCGCGGCAGCGATCTAAATCGCAGCAAAAGTCCTTCTCAAGGACATCTAAACTGACTAAGGTATTCTGAATCAAGAACATAAGCCTTCAATAAAAATCTTTACGCCAATCAAAATCAGTATCAAGCCGCCAAGGAATTCGACATTAAAATGCAGTTTCTGTCCAGTAAATAAGCCCAGTAGATACCCGCCCATTGCGAACACAAAACTTACCAATGCGATCATACCTATTGCCAGCCACAAGACCTCGGGGTGAGGAATGAAAATCACGCCCGTAGCTAAAGCATCGATGGATGTAGCTACCGACAAAGAGAGCAATAATGGCAAGGCAAAATCAGCAGAATGGCTATCGCATGTATCCGGTTTAAACGATTCTACGATCATCTTACCGCCTAAGAAAGCTAGTAATCCCAACGCTATCCATGGTGCAAATCGCTCAAAGAAATTGGCAAACAAGTTCCCCGTATAATACCCTATCAATGGCATACCACCCTGGAAAATCCCGAACAAGACAGCCATCAATACGGGTAGTCCCCATTTAGGTCGATTAGCAGCTGCTGCCATACCTTTGCAGACAGAAACAGCGAAGCAATCCATAGCTAATCCTATGGCAATCAGTATGATAGTGAAAAATGACATCAGCGTTTCGTACGGTAGCGAGCGGCTACTTTGCCTTTGGCGATATTGGCGAGCTTGGTCTTCACGAACTGACGGCGGATAGGCGAGATGCGATCGGTGAACACATGTCCCTCCAAGTGGTCGTACTCATGCTGAATGATACGCGCAGCAAAGCCCTCGTAGGTATCTGTGTGCTCGGTGAAGTTCTCGTCCATGTAGCGGATCGTGATGTTGGCAGGGCGAATCACATTCTCAGAGATACCAGGAAGCGACAAGCAACCCTCTGAGAAAGTGGCATCGTCTTCGCTCTCCTCGATGATTTCTGGATTGATAAAAACTTTCTTAAAGTCCTGACACTCAGGATAATCCTCTGCAAGTTCTGTGCCGTCCACAATGAAAAGGCGGATAGCCTTACCGATCTGCGGAGCTGCCAAACCGCAACCCTCAGCTACTGCTAAGGTCTCCCACATATCGGAGAGGAGTTGATTGAGGTCGAGCGATTCAGGAGTGATGTCTTCTGTGGGCTTACGCAACACAGGCTGACCATATAGATAAATAGGTAAGATCATGTTTGGTATAGTATTTTGTAGTGGGGTGTAGTGTGGTTTTCTGGGGAACCATACTATCCCATACTACATTTTGAATTAAAGTTCTGTGATTTTTCCTTCGGCGAATTGCAGTTTACGTCCTGGGTATTGCTCGGGCCAGGCGGGATTATGTGTAGACATTATGACCGTCATTCCTGCTTGGCTAATACTATAGAGCAAATCCATGATTTCTTTGCCTGTCTCTGGATCAAGGTTACCCGTAGGCTCATCGGCGAGGATCAGTCCTGGTGCATTCAGCAGCGCACGGGCGATGACCACACGTTGTTGCTCACCACCCGAGAGCTGATAAGGCATCTTATAGGCTTTCTCCTCCATGCCCACTTGTTTGAGCACATCGTAGATGTTATTGCGCATGGCTTGCTTATCCTTCCAGCCTGTAGCTTTGAGCACAAACAGCAGGTTATCCTCCACATTGCGATCCACCAAGAGTTGGAAATCTTGGAAGACCACACCGATCTTCCTACGCAGGTAAGGTATCTCTCTTCGTTTAAGTTTCAGCAGGTTATAGTCCAGAGCGGTAGCTTCGTCTCCCTCCAATGGCAGTTCGCCATAGATGGTCTTCATGAAGCTACTCTTGCCGCTGCCCACCTTACCCAGCAGATAAATCATCTCACCTGCCTGCACCGTAAGATTGACATCTGTCAAGACGATTTGCTCGTCCTGACAGATTTCCACGTTCTTGTATTTAATGAGTTCACTCATTCTGCATCCATTTGATTGATTTTGTTTTCGAGGTCATTGAGTTGCTCTTTCAGCGTATCAATCTTTTTGCGCATGTCGTCCACTAACTTATTGCCAGTTTTGGACTTACCCGTAAAGAAGAGAATATTGTTCTCGGCAGTTTTGATCTCTTGCACCAAGTTCTCGTACATACGAATCAACTTTTGGCGGTCATTCATGCCGTCCACTTTCTTGCTCCAACGTTCTTTAGCTTCCGCACGGCGTTGTGCATATTGCTCACGGAGCTCTTTGGTTGCCTCACGTTTAGCCTCGAAGAACGCATCGCAAGCGGCTGTGAATTTCTTCCACAGGTCATCCGAGTATTTGCGAGCCACGGGTCCCACTTTCTTCCACTGTTGTTGGAGTTCGATCAACTTATTGGTGGTTTCTGTCCACTCGATGCTATCTTTCAATGCCTCGGCTACTTCCAAAAGTTCACGCTTCTTCTTTAGGTTCTCGCTAAACTCATCGCGCATACCTTTATAATACGCAGTCTTAGCCTTGAAGAACGCCTCTGTGATCTCACGATACTCATTGTAGATTGACTGATTTTGCTTCTTAGGAGCATAACCGATGGTACGCCATTCTTGTTGGATAGTTTGTACTCGCTCGGTTGCCTCTTCCCATGCCTTGTTGGACTTCAGCTTATTCACGTCCAAAGCTTTCAGCTCATCAATCAAGGCTTGTTTCTTAGCCAAGTTCTCGTTCTCTTTTGCGTGCAACTCATCGAAATATGCTTGGTGCTTCTTGTTGATCACGCTACTGGCTTGTTTGAAGCGATTCCAGAGGTCTTCGCGCAACTCACGAGCCACAGGGCCGATCTCTGCCCACTCATCGTGCAACTGTTGCAAGGCACGATTAGCCTCCACAATATTGGGATTCTCTTGCAATTTCTCAGCTGCTTCACAGAGCAAGGTCTTCATCTCAAGATTCTTCTTGAAGTCTAGATCACGAAGCTCAATATTGATTTTTACGAGGTCGTAGAAACACTCTTGATACTGCTGATAGGTTTTCCATACGTCTTGAGCTTTAGTAGCTGGCACCGCACCGATGGTCTTCCACTCAGCTTGTAACTCACGCATTTTCTTCAGGTTATCCATCACATCAGCAGTCTCAGAATCGGCCATATCCTTCATCTGAGCCAAGATATTCTCTTTACGGAGCAGGTTCTGCGCTTGTTCTTCTTCTATTTGCTTGAGTAGCTCAGCTCGGCGTTGCTTATATTGATTCAACAACTCGCGGAACTCCACCTCCAGCTCATCCACCGAAGGCAGCCAATTCTCCAACACCTCTCCGGCGGCTTCTGCAGCTTCCAAGGCGGCTTTTTTCTGAGCTTCTAACTCTTGATGATACTGACGATAGAACTGGGTTTTAATCACTTCTACTTGTTCTTTCACTTCCGCTACATTTTTCTGTAGGAGTTCCTTTAGTTCGTCCACGAACTGTTGTTTTTCATTTGCCATAAATTCTAAAATGTTACGCCCTTACGAGCGGGGTTCATAAATTCGGGTGCAAAGATACGAAAAAAAAATGATTCTCGCAAGTACATACGCATACACGTGCATTTTTTTTAGAAAAAACAATAAAGAATAGTGCTGCTAGATTGTTAAATACGATTATCTACAACAAATATCATCTCGTTATATTCTCTGTAAATAGAGTGACTAACTTTGATCAACAAAAAGTGGATTGAGTAGTAATATTTGCACGATGAATATATAACATCTTATAGCATTGCTCAACTTTGCTTTCGTACATTGCCTAAAAAACAGCTTTGAAAGTAAACTTTCAGCCATTTTTCTTGCGTATGTGTATTTTTTTTAGTAATTTTGCAGGCTAATTGGTATTTTTTTACTTTGAAACATTGAAACAGCAAGTTTTTGGGGTATGAAAACGACAGAATTTACCGCTGAAGAAGAACGCATGATCGAAGCCGAATATCAGGCGTTACTCAATGATTACCTACATTCGATGCATAGCCAACGCACCGAACTGATCGAACGTGCATACCACTTGGCCAAACAAGCACACAACGGCGTTCGGCGACTATCAGGCGAGCCATACATGATGCACCCCCTGTCGGTGGCACGAATAGTGGTGCGAGAAATTGGACTGGGTAGCACTAGTATCTGTGCGGCCCTACTCCACGACGTAGTGGAAGATACCGATTACACTACCGAGGATATCGAAAACATGTTTGGGCATAAAATCGCCACTATCGTGGAAGGTCTGACGAAGTTGTCAGGAGGCGTGTTTTCCGATAAAGCGATGAAGCAAGCCGAGAATGTCAGGAAACTGGTGCTTACGATGTCGGAGGATATTCGTGTGATGCTGGTAAAGTTGGCAGACCGCTTACATAACATGCGCACCCTGGAAGCGCAACGCCCTGAGAAACAGCGTAAGATAGCCGCCGAAACACAGTATATATACGCACCTATGGCTCATCGCTTGGGTCTGTTTCCTATCAAAACTGAACTGGAAGACCTGAGTTTTAAGTATGAATACCCCGAAGAGTATGCCGAATTAGCAGCAAAATTGGCAGCAAACAAGGACGCTCAGTTGAGCAATTTTGAGGAGTTTGCAGCCCCTATTCGCCGTAAACTGACGATGATGGGTTATCATTATAAGCTTTACGCTCGCACAAAATCGGTATATTCGATCTACAAAAAAATGGTGAAGAAGGGCGTTCCCTTTGAGCAGATATACGACCTGTTGGCAGCTCGAATCGTGTTTGAGCCAACGACCGACTTCTCGGAGAAAGACCAGTGCTGGATGATCTACTCTGCCATCACTGAAATCTATCGTCCCCACCCTGAACGTATCCGCGACTGGATATCCATGCCTAAAGCCAATGGTTACGAGGCCCTACACGTGACGGTGATGGGTCAGCATGGTCAATGGATCGAAGTGCAAATCCGTACAAACCGTATGCACGAGCTGGCAGAGCACGGCTTGGCAGCGCACTGGAAATACAAGACAGGCGAGAATAGCGGTGGCGAGCTGGACAAGTGGTTGCAAGAGATCAAAGATGTATTGGCTAACCCCGACCCAGATGCGATAGCGTTCTTGGATACCTTTAAGCTGAACCTGTTTGCTCACGAAGTATTTGTGTTTACACCAAAAGGCGATATTCGCACCTTAGCTCAAGGAGCTACAGTATTAGACTTGGCTTATCAGCTGCACACAGAGCTAGGAGAGCATTGCATAGGTGCCAACGTAAATAAGCATGCACGCCCATTGAGCTATATCTTGCAGAGCGGTGACCAAGTGGAGATATTGACCTCGAAAAAGCAAAAACCCGAGCCTGAATGGCTGGAGATAGCCGTGACCGCTAAAGCGAAAGATGGCATAAAGAAATACTTTAAGAAATCCGGCGGATTGCTCAGCCTGCTGACCAAGAAAGAAGAAACGAAAGCACGCCCCGCTAAACTGCAAATAAAAGGCAAAGACTCGTTCGGCGTACTGATCCGCATATTGGAAATCATCAGCAACGAGCATAAGATTAATATCCGCGATCTGCATGTAACCAGCCAAGAAGAGTTCTTCAATTGCGATGCGGAGATAGTGGTTTACAAGCAGAAAGTGGTGAGCGAAGTATGCAAGCGTATCCGTGAGATACCCAGCATAACTGCAGTGAACGTGGTGGAAATAAAGAATTAAGAATTTTGAATTAAGAATTAAGATATGAAAAAAATGATTTTGATGGCTGCATTGCTCCTGAGCATGGCAGCAATGGCCCAAGAGCCAGTAATGACATTCGACAAGACAACCCACGACTTTGGCAAGATCAACGAAGCTGATGGCCGTGTGACAACCGTGTTTGAGTTTAAGAACGAAGGCATGACGCCTCTGGTACTGACCAACGTGAAAGCTAGCTGCGGCTGCACCACCCCAAAATGGACACGCGAGCCAGTAGAGCCAGGACAAACAGGTCAGATCACAGTGACCTACAACCCTAACGGCCGCCCAGGTCGCTTCCAAAAGACTGTTACTATCAATAGCAACGCTACAGAAGCCACCGTGCGCCTATATATAAAAGGAGAGGTTATCCCTAAACCAGTGAAACCAACTGAGGCTTATCCAGTGGAGATGGGACCGTTGCGTCTGAAGAAGACATCGCTGAACTTCGGCGCAGTGCCAAAGAAAGAAGGTGCCAGAACATTGGCGATCGAATATGCCAACACCACAGATTCAGTAATCACGGTGGATCTACTGTTCAATGCCGAAGATCATGGTTTTATCAAGCCTCTTGCAACCTTGAAAGAGCTAAAAAAAGACGAGACAGGTAAATTCCAATTCTCATTGCAAGCCGAAGAATGCCCATTGTGGGGCCCACTGGAGGTTAAAATGTATGTGATGATCAATGGCAAACGCAAGATCCATGATGACTACGCCATCACACTGAAGATGGATATCAAGGAGGATTTCTCGCAAATGACCGTAGAAGATCAACAACAAGCTCCTATCCTAGATGTGCCAAATCAATTGAACCTAGGCAATGTGAAAGCTGGTAAGAAATTGGTTAGCAAAGTGTTAGTAAGCAATATAGGCGTTAACCCATTGTATATCCGCCGTGTGGTTAGCAACGACAAAGCAGTGGCAGTGGTGGCTCCCAAAGCCGCTATCAAAGCCGGTAAGAGAGGCGAAGTGAAAGTAGAAATCAACACCGCAGGTTTGCAGCCAGGTAACTATAGCCGACAAATAACCGTGATCAACAACGATCCAAAGAAATCAGTAAGCAAAGTAACCTTGAATTGGGTAGTAGAATAAGTGACCTAATGAAACATCCCGAAAATAGCAACGAATACAAAGGTTTGACTGTGAATGCAGGGGTAGAAAACCTACCCAGCGTGAACCCCTATGCTACTTTTCGCCGCAAGAAGCAAGTGCTAAGTGCCGACGAATATGTGGAAGGCATCTTGCGCGGCGATATGCGCCTCTTGAGTCAGGCCGTAACGTTGATCGAGAGCAACCTACCTAGCGATCAAGTGGTGGCTCAGCAAGTGATCGAAAAGTGCCTCCCCTATGCAGGTAATGCCATTCGCTTGGGTATCACAGGTGTACCAGGAGCAGGTAAATCCACATTCATCGAAGCCATAGGTACCGAACTATGTGGTATGGGCAAGCACCTTGCTGTATTGGCAATCGACCCATCATCGGAGCGTAGCAAAGGTAGTATCTTGGGCGATAAGACCCGTATGAACAAGCTGTCGGTAGAGAATAATGCGTTTATTCGCCCTAGCCCATCGGCGGGTAGCTTGGGTGGCGTAGCTCGTAAGACGAGAGAGAGCATTGTGCTCTGCGAAGCAGCAGGTTTTGATACAATTATCGTAGAGACAGTGGGTGTTGGTCAATCGGAAACAGCCGCACATTCGATGGTGGATTTCTTCCTTCTGCTGCAAGTGACCGGCACAGGCGATGAGTTGCAAGGCATCAAACGTGGTATCATGGAGATGGCAGACGGTATTGCGATCAACAAGTGCGATGGAGCCAATGTGGAGCGTGCTGAAGCTGCTAAAGTGAGCTTTAAAAATGCATTGGCATTGTTCCCTCCTACCGAATCAGGATGGAAACCATATGCAGTGACATGCTCGGCTGTGGAAGGAAATGGCATATTGGATGTCTGGAAAATGGTGGAAGATTATGTAAAATTTGCCCGTGAGAATGGCTATCTAGAACATCTGCGCACACAACAAGCTAAATACTGGATGTACGAGACTATCAACCAAAACTTGTTGGACGGTTTCTACAAATCGGAAGCAATGGAGAGTATTATCGCTAACACCGAACAACGAGTGCTGAACAACGAAATTAGCAGTTTCACGGCTGCATATGAACTACTGAAACAATATGGCAACACCAACAAATAAAACCAAACGCAAAACAACTCAACCCACCATCATCAAAGTAGGTGCCAACGAATTAGGCAAACTACCACCACAAGCACTTGAATTGGAAGCAAGTGTGATAGGTGCCCTGATGATTGAGAAAGAAGCGTTCTCCAGTGTCACGGATTTGCTACGTCCCGAGTCATTCTATTCGGACCAACATCGACATATCTTTGAGGCAGTTCAAGCCCTTTCCGCAAAAGATGCACCCATAGATGTGCTATCCGTAGCTGAACAACTGAAGCAATCGGGAAAGTTGGAGCAAGCAGGAGGCGTGATCTATCTGAGCGACTTGACTCGACGTGTAGCATCAGCAGCTCACATCCGTTATCACGCACAGATCATTGCACAAAAAGCGACAGCCCGCGACTTGATCACAGCCGCATGCCAAATCGAAGAAAAAGGCTACGACGAGACACAGGATGTGGATGAGTTGGTAGAAGAAGCTACTGCGAAAATATTTGAGATCTCCCAACGCGCACAAAAACGCGATGTGACACACATATACCCCGTGATCACAGAGGCTTTTGATCGTATGCACAAAGCATCGGAAAACGAGGGCAACATATCCGGTATTCCAAGTGGTTTTACCGAATTGGACAAGATCACATCAGGTTGGCAAAAATCAGATTTGGTTATCATAGCAGCCCGTCCTGCGATGGGTAAGACGGCTTTTGTACTATCAATGGCAAAAAATATAGCTGTGGATTTTAATATCCCAGTAGCTATTTTCTCGCTTGAGATGAGCAATGTGCAATTGGTTAACCGTCTGATTATGAACGTGTGCGAGATCGAAGGTAACAAGATTCGTAATGGTCGTTTGAGCAAAGCGGAATGGGATAAGTTGGACAATACAATCGGTGTACTACAGAATGCTCCTATCTACGTGGATGACACTCCTGGTTTGAGTGTATTTGAACTACAGAGCAAGGCTCGTAAGCTAGTAAAAGAACATAAGATTCAGCTGATTATCATTGATTATCTGCAACTTATGAATGCCAATGGTATGAGTTTCGGTAGTCGTGAGCAGGAGGTAAGTATCATATCACGAAACCTAAAAGGTTTGGCAAAAGAGTTGGATATCCCTGTAATTGCATTGAGTCAGTTGAGTCGTGCTGTGGAGAAACGTGATTCGAGCAATAGCAATGTGGATGGTAAGAAACCATTGCTCTCTGACCTTCGTGAGTCTGGTGCTATTGAGCAAGATGCGGATATGGTGTGCTTTATTCACCGTCCAGAGTATTATAAGCTCTATGACGATGGCAACGGAAAAGACTTGCGCGGCTTGGGACAGATCATCGTGGCAAAACACCGTAATGGTGCCACAGATGAGATTTGGCTCAGATTTATTGGTAAATATACTCGTTTCCAGAACGAAGATACAGCCTTTGACGATGATTTATACTCAGACGTACAATACGAAACCAAACGTAGCAAGCTGAACTCCATGCCATTGGAATCAGAAGGTGCAAAATTAGATGACGATATAGCTCCGTTCTAAGAAGTACCCTTTCGGGAAAGAGGCTTTTATCTAAGACTATCTAAATATCCTTCGAGAATAATGCAAGCGGCAAGTTTATCCACCACGGATTTATCTTGTCGCTGCTTTTTTTTCATACCTCCTGCTATCATTGCTTGATGAGCGATTACAGAGGTAAAACGCTCATCGTACTCCTTGAGAGGCATGTTAGGAAAGACCTTTCGGAATCGATTGATGAAGGGTTGGATATATTGCATAGACTCAGAATCCTCTCCATTCATTTGGTATGGATGCCCAATAACCACCTCATCTACAGTCTCTTTTGAAAAATAATCCGTCAGCCACGCCTCGAGGGTATGAGTGGGGATTGTAATAAGCGGATTAGCCGTTATGCGGAGCGAATCCGTAACGGCTAATCCAGTTCTTTTGCGACCGAAGTCTATGGCAAGTATTCTTCCCATTAATCTTCGAGTGCTTCGTACTTGTCGTTCATACCCAAACGATAATAGAGCGAACGAAGCGAACGTTTGAAGCTATCATTATCAGGCTCCAACTCATATGCCTTTTCAAAGTATGGAAGTGCGTTCTTGAAGGCAGCATCAATCTCTACCTTCGCTTTTGCATATGCTTTGTTATCAAGATATGCAGCTTCGTCGTTGAGTTTGTTACCAAGATCTACATATGCAAAACCAAGACTCTCCAAGAAGAGTGCATTGTTTGGCTCTAACTCAATAGCCTTTGCAAACGCTGCAAAAGACTCCTCAAAACGACCAATACGCGCGAGAATTGAGCCTTTAGAGTTGTAATATTGACCTACATTAGGTTCACGATTGATTGCAATATCAAGGTACTCAACAGCTTTGTCCTCTTGACCAGAGTTAATGTAGAGGTTGATGAGGTTTTGCATAAACCAAGGCTCCTCTGGGAACAAGTCAATGCTCTTTTGAATTGATTCGATTGCTTTTACCGTATCACCTTGTTCAATATAAATTTGGTAGATATACTCGTTAGCATAGATAATTTCTTTGCGAAGAGCATTTTTGTTTGCGTGCTCGCTATTCATTCGCTCAAGAGTAGCGATAGCATCTTCGAAGCGTTGAGCCTCGTAAGCAAAACGACCTGCATAATAGAGGCATGTATAGAAACTGGTATCAACCAGCAATTTAGCAGCCTCTTCAGGATTATCTTGGAAAATTTTTGATTCAGGCAAATTGCAGTGAGCCATAAACATGTCATATGCTAACGATGGATTATTGTTCTCATATGCAGTAAAACCAGCAATAATTAATGGCTGATTGTTGAAGTACTCATGCAACTTAGGCAATATATTTTTAGGTGTACGAGTGTCGTACTTTGCTTTACCTTTTTTATCATAAGTAGGAATCAATGCTAATTCATAAGCTTTATTCCAATAACCTACTGATTCATAAACAGCTGCGCCCCATGCTTCAACGTCGATATTACGACCCATTTGACGATTAAGGTTAGCTGCATCAAATTCTTTATAGCCAATGTAACCTGCTACATACCAAGTATTTGCTTGATCTTTTGTTTCGTCGTTGACAAGGGCTTCTTGGATAGTAGCACGTGCAGCCGCATAGTCAGGGGTCTCTGCTTCTGAAAGGCTACGAGCCTTGCTTACATTTGCTTTTTGCGCGAAGCAGCCTGCGCTTATCAGCACAAGGGCTGCAAGAAAAATTGATTTTTTCATATTTGTAAAAGTTTTAAAAGTTCTAAAAGTTTTAAGGGTTATTCTTCTGCGGTGGTAGTTTCTTCAGCAGTTACTTCTTCAGCCGTAGCCTCTTCGGTCTCCTCCTTAGGAACTACACAACCAAACATAAGTGTATCGTTGCGTTTTTGGAGTTCAATGAGTTTAACACCTTGAGTAGCACGACCTAGCACGCTGATAGAGGACATATCCATGCGGATAGCAGTACCCGACTTGGTGATAAGCATGAGGTCTTGGTCATCATTAACCGCCTCCATACCAATGAGATTACCAGTCTTATCGGTAAGATTCATGGTCTTCACACCCTTACCACCACGGTTGGTAATACGATATATTGGCTCGCCATTCTCATCGTCAAGCAAAGTGCGTTTACCATAACCCTTGTCAGAGATCACAAGCACAGTATCCTTGCTACTTTCCTCTACACAGATCATACCTACTACGCGATCTTGCCCATCCTCGTCAAGCTTAATAGCACGCACACCAGTCGCAGTACGGCCCATTGGGCGAACGGTATCCTCAGGGAAGCGAACCACTTTACCATTGTAAGAAGCTACCAGCATTTGGCTCTTGCCATCGGTAAGTGTAACACGAATCAAGCGGTCTCCCTCACGCAAACCAAGTGCAATAATACCATTAGCACGTGGACGGCTATAAGACTCAAGTGTAGTCTTCTTCATCAAACCATCCTTGGTAGCAAAAATCAAATAGTGGTTGTCCACATACTCTTGATCGTTGAGATTCTTCACATGAATGAATGCACAAACCTTATCGCCCTTTTGGATATTAATCATATTTTGGAGTGCACGTCCTTTAGATTGGCGGTTACCCTCTGGAATATCGTACACCTTGATCCAGTAGAGACGACCTTGCTCAGTAAAGAACATCATGGTTGAGTGCATATTCGCTTGGTGCACATACTCGATGAAGTCCTCATCGCGTGCTGCACTGGCCTTAGCTCCTACTCCACCACGTCCTTGTTGACGGAACTCGGTCAATGGGGTACGCTTGATATAGCCAAGGTGAGAAATAGTGATGACCATATCATCGTCAGCATACATATCCTCAGGATTGAACTCAGTTGCCATCTTAATAATACGAGTGCGACGCTCATCAGCGTATTTCTCTTTGATCTCAACAAGTTCATTCTCAATCACCTCATAACGTTTGGTCTCGTTGTTGAGCAACTCGTTGAGGTATTGGATAAGTTCTTGCAACTTCGCATACTCTTGCTTCAACTCTTCAATACGCAAACCAGTGAGTTGCGACAAGCGCATATCCACGATCGCTTTAGATTGGAAGTTATCCAAACCAAAGCGTGCTTCAAGGTTGCTTTGCGCCTCAGCAGGAGTGCGGCTAGCGCGGATAATACGAACAACCTCATCGATATTATCTACAGCGATGATCAAGCCCTCTAAGATATGTGCACGCTCTTCTGCTTTGCGCAAATCAAATTTAGTACGGCGAATCACCACATCCATACGGTGCTCGATGAAGTTAGCCACCATGTCGTGTAAGTTCAAGAGCTGTGGACGACCCTTCACAAGTGCGATGCTGTTCACAGAGAAACTGGATTGAAGAGCGGTATATTTGTAGAGTTTATTGAGAACTACCTGCGCATTCGCATCACGCTTGATCTCAATAATCACACGCACATCGCGTTTAGATTGGTCGCTAATACCAGAGATACCCTCGATCTTTTTATCGTTAACGAGGTCAGCAATATTCTTGACAAGGTCAGACTTCACTACACCATATGGCAACTCGCCAATCACGATACGCTCGCGACCATTATCCTCTGTTTCAATTTCAGCTTTAGAACGGATAATGATTCGTCCACGACCTGTCTCATAGGCATCTCGAACGCCTTGGTAACCGTAGATAGTACCACCTGTTGGGAAATCAGGCGCCTTGATATGCTCCATAAGTTCAGCCACAGTGATTGGCTCCACTTCTGGATTTTGGATACGCTCTACAGCATTCTTTACATATGCCACACAACCGTCGATCACTTCGCCCAAGTTATGTGTAGGCATGTTGGTCGCCATACCCACGGCAATACCGCTGGCACCATTCACTAATAAGTTAGGGAAGCGACATGGCAACACCACTGGTTCTTTAAGTGAGTCGTCGAAGTTCAACTGCATATCTACAGTATCCTTCTCAATATCACGAAGCATCTCCTCAGCCAACTTACTCAAACGTGCTTCGGTATAACGCATAGCTGCAGCACCATCACCGTCAATAGAACCGAAGTTACCTTGACCGTCAACCAATACACTACGCATATTCCATGGCTGCGCCATGCGTACCAATGTTCCATAGATACTACTATCGCCGTGTGGGTGATACTTACCCATTACCTCACCGACGATACGCGCGGATTTCTTGGTAGGCTTATCGCTGGTATTTCCCAGCTCATTCATTCCGAAGAGCACACGGCGGTGTACAGGCTTAAAACCGTCACGCACATCAGGCAAAGCACGTGCCACGATGACGCTCATCGAATAATCGATGTACGAGGTTCGCATTTCCTCGTCAATCTTCACAGGAATAATTCTGTCGTTGTCAATCATATAGTTTTGTATTTTTATTACATTAGTTTGGATTTGGCGCACGCGCATAACGCGCGCACGATACCACGGTGCAAAATTACTACTTTTTTTTTATATATGCAAATTTTTACGCATTTTTTTGTATTTTTTCTAGATTTCGATATCCCATCGAAAAACAACTTAAAACGTCTTAAATCGCAAATAAAGCACACATACGCACTTTCTCTAATTTTTTACACTTAACGCGCGCACGCGCGCGATAAGATTTAAAGTATATAAAACACGCTGTGATATTCCACAAAGGAAACATCACAGCGTATATCGTTCAAAATAACAATCTACAAATTGACTATCAACTCATTTCGAGCATACGTTGAATAGAAACAATAGCATCCTTAGCAACCTGCTCGTCTACGAATATTTCATTTGATTCATCACGAAGACATTCATATAATTTTTCAAGAGTATTCATTCGCATATACTCACACTCGTTGCAAGATAATTTTGAATTTTGAATTAAAAATTTTGAATTATCCTCTGAGTTTATTACAGCAGGTACCGGTATGAACTCTACGTTAGGACAGGCCTTTTGCATTTCGTGAAGAATACCGCTTTCTGTAGCTACTATAAAGCGTTTTTCTTCTGTATGTTGCACGGCATAATTCAGCAATGCTTGGGTAGAACCAATAACATCTGCATGTTGTAAAATAGATTGTTTACACTCAGGGTGAGCTAAAACTTTTGCTTCAGGGTATTGCTTATTAAGCAAGAGCAATGCATCTTCAGAGAAACGAGCGTGAACGTGACATCCTCCATTCCAAAGATCCATATTACGCCCTGTCATTCGATTGATATAGCCACCCAAATTTTGATCAGGACCAAAGAGAATTGGTTTATCTGCAGGTAACTGCTCTACAATCTTGAGTGCATTGGTACTGGTAACAACTACATCTGTAAGTGCTTTTACAGCAGCACTAGTATTAACATAAGACACTACCATATGCTCAGGATGCGCCTCTTTCCATGCTTTAAGATCAGCAGCTTGGCAACTATCTGCCAACGAGCAGCCCGCGGTAGGTTCCGGAATAAGTACACGTTTGTCTGGACAGAGTATCTTAGCCGTTTCTGCCATAAAATGTACGCCGCACATGACGATAATATCTGCATTTGTCTTAGCGGCTTGTTGTGCCAGAGCAAGCGAATCGCCAATAATGTCAGCCACATCCTGGATCTCAGGTCGTTGATAATAGTGCGCCATGATTATGGCATTCTTCTCGCGGCAGAGGCGACGTATTTCTTCTACGATGTTCATTATTGTACTTGTTGTCCTAAAGTATTGTAGTATACTCCGTTATACTCAATCAAGAGTTGACCATTGCAAAGAATCTTATGGCCTAGTTGCTGTGGTTGTTGTACCTCAATGAGGTCAGTAGAAACACCATCAGAGGTGATATAATTGGAGTAGGAATAAGAAACGCCACCCTCTAAATTCATAGTCACTTTTGCTATCGCAGGACCATTAGCATCCGTATTATCCGTACTGCTAAAGCGTATTTTTCCTTCGCCTGTAAGAACAGATGATGGACTCCATGTTTTATCTTTCAAAGTACTATTCTCAGCATCCACCGTGCCCAACTTTTGTCCGTTACATGTTATGTCTATGATATTGTACTGAGTTCCACCGTATGTACGTACATTGAGTACAATGGATTGCAATTTGCTCAAATCAACGGTAGGCGATTCGATATATGCTCCTGTAGTAAGTTTCCAATATTTATTTGTAAACGATGTTCCGCTCACAGTCCAACCAGACGTTTGATTCTGTGCAAAAATTAGTGTTTCAGCTTGATTTGCACCTGACTCAGTAAGGGTTGCAAATACAGCATTATAAACCACATCGTGGCTCACTGAAGGTGCATCTGAAGCGTCAGAGAAGAGATCTGCTGGCACTTCGTCTTGTGGTGTAGTAATAACTTCTTCACTCCACCCCACGAACTGATTGCTCTCTACAAATGGTGAGGCAGGAGCTGTAGGCAGTTTAGTCACCTTGCCACCTGCAGCCAATGAAGTAGTAGGATTGCCTGCTGTGTATTCCTCGCCATTAACCATCCATGTGACTTGGCACGCAGCGTTGCAAGTGCCATAGAGCTTCACAGTAATGGTTTCGGCTCCTTCCGAAGCTATTTGCAAAGTTCCGCTGTGTTGTCCTTGCTCAGTAGGAACATATGTGAGTACCACATTATTTTGGGAGATGGAACTATTTGCTTCAGCGATAGTGAGCGAAGAGCATGAAGTCTCAAACATATCAGCGTCTTCACCAGAGATAGTGAGAGTAACATTGGAAGTAAGATAAACACCTGTTACCTTGATACTTACGGAAGATTCCTCATCCACCAATATACTTGGAAAATTCACTGTGGTGGTATTCACACTCAAGACAGGTGTACGCACCACATTCTCGCGGCTACCATCGCTCTCA
>JAEIGA010006009.1_pt1 | contig 18470 bp, 11 predicted proteins | sample 9270691 | NCBI WGS metagenome assembly JAEIGA01 (sample SAMN17057246, study PRJNA624740) | gut metagenome | biome: biome; isolation source: fecal sample | host: Bos grunniens | place: China: Xizang | collected 2019
AAAGGTATACTTCGGCTGCTCCGTGCGGTAAAGATCTTTGCCGTAGAGAAATCGGAAGCCCCTATCGACTTCGGTTCCGATAAGATCCTTCCACTGCTTGTAGATGGCCTTGCAGCTGAGTGCCTCCGCATCCGTCAGCACCATCGCCGCAGCATCCATCGCCGCCCGGATCGCCCGGGCCTGATCCAAAACAGTCATACTTCCACCCCCAGTTCCTTCAGCGCTTCGGCATATTCTTCCAGAAGCTGCCGCTCATATTCCCGCTGAGCGCTGTCCAGCTGGGTATAAGGCTTCCAGGGAACAGCGAACTCCCCATGGAAAACAGCACCATTCTCCAAGGTAAGACTTTTATCTTTGGGGACAAAAATATAACCCTCAACATATTCTGTACACTTGCCATCAAAGAAAGGCGCATCAACTTCCAACATCATACCATCGTTCTGAGTGTGGCACTTAAAATTTTTATCAATATAAACGATCATGCTGCCACCTCACTCAAACCAAATTTCTGTGATTGTCCAATTCGATGTCACCTTAACATTGTTAGAACCAGTGCCAGCCTTGATGCCGACATAATAGGAATTTCCGTGTAATGCAGCTGTGATAGGCATTTCGGCGACAATATCACTGCCTGTTTTTTCGATTTCGGTATATGCTGCGAACTCAGTGGTATTTTTTCCGGGGTAGGATGAATATGCGCTGTTGGTCAAGCCCAAATACGCATAGCTCAAATCGGAAGACGCACCCTCGGAATAGCTAACACTGTAACGCATACACAGTTTAGTCGCACCGTTTGGTACGGTCACGGTATCAGCAGAACCCTTCCATCCGTTACTGGAATAGCTTCCACTGTAGCCTCCGTGCTTGGTAGCCATTACCAGAGCGGTGTCCGTATCGGTTCCTTGTCCCGTCCATGCTATATCGGTTTCTCCGTTGTTATACAGATACTCTCGTTCGTATGCGAACTGATTCCAACCATCAATATAGATGTGCGCAGCAACATTTTTGAATGCTCCGTTGATGTGCTGCTTTGCTGACATTGGATAGACAACAATGCCATTCTTTTTCAGGGCATTGAAAGCTGCACCGCTTGCCACTCCAACAGGAAACCAAACCATTCCGGGAACAGGGGCAGGTTCCGTTGCGGAGAAGATCCAGCCTTCAATTTTGCTGCTGGTGTTGACCCAGATGTCATTTTTCCTTGCGGAGGTGGGCTGAATAGGGCTGCCGATGACCCGGAAGTTAAGAGCCGCACCACCGCCTGGGCCGTGCTTAAAACCGATACCCATCAGCGATTCACCTCCAGCTGCACCGTGAGATCACTCTCCGGCTTATCCCCGTAGCAGCGGAAAATGAGCTTGCCGTCAACAGCCTCCAACTCATCCACCAGAGCAAAAGCCTCCTTTTCCGCCTCCACATTCCCGGCAGTGTAGACCACCCCGTAGTGAGGGCAGTCGCTTGCCAGGATAGCGGCATCCGTTATCTGCTGCACATGAGGGCCGCCGCCCGTCCACCCGGCGGCAGGCAGCTCCACCCGGGCAGAATAGTGTTTTGCATCCACATACCCCTTGCTAGCCGCATGACCATCCGCAGTCGGCTCCAGCACCTCCAGCGCACCGGTCATTGCGCCGCCGCTTCTGGGCAGCGCACCCTGGGCAAGGGAGAGGGCCTCCTCTCCGGTCTGCCGCAGCGGCTCCAGGTCCGGCTTATTCAGAATAAAATCAGGAGCGGACTCATTGTTCTGAGCCCAGTCAGACTGGGGGGAATGTCCAACTGTATTGCCGTAAATACTCACTGTGCGGTCACCTCCTGAATGGATGCCGGGAAGATGTAATCCTTCTGCGGACGGATGCCGACCGCAAATACTGTCACAACACCCGCATCATTCACAGCATAAAAAGCTGTGCATTCCTCGATGGTGTCGATAGCCGGGTGCAGATTAACCATGCTGTTAACAGAGATCCCCTCTACCGCCACCTCCTGGAAGTAAGGACTCTCTCCGCCCTTCCAGGCTGCAGCCGGAAGACTGATCTCCACATATTTGATGGCAGCACCTCCGTTACCAAAAGGGCCTGCCATTGTTACCGAAAAACTTGTTCCACTTCCAAACTGTATCATCACAGCACCTCCTTGCTGATTCCTTCATTTGCCACGATGCCGAAAAGCGGCTTGCCCTCGATAGCGCCGTTGATCCACCGTACCCGCACCTGGCTCTTCACCGATCCTGGCCAGAAACCCTGAGTTTCCGCCTGAGTCAAGGGAAACATCCATAGGCCCTCCGAAAACTGGATCTGTGACTTGAGATAGCTCTTGGAGATATGACCGATCGTTATCTCAATATCCTGGATATCGTCAGGAGTAACCGGGCTCCCGGCATTATTCAAAATATGGATTCCCAGATTGTAGGAATCGCCCTGCATCATATAGATCGCCTCCATTCATACAGAAAGAATACAAAATAATGGGGGGGATTTGTAATCCCCCCCTAGTTGCTGTCAGCTCACCAGAGCTTATTGTTTTCCACCGTCTTCAGCGACCACCCGCAGGCCACAGCCAGCGCTGTTTTCTGCTCAGGAGTAAGGTCGAGACTGTCGATATACGGAAATGCCTTATTGATCTTGGAATAAGGGACAGACTTGCCATTCTCGTCAGTATCTCCCCTGAATTCCTTCACGGCAGACCGCTCACGCAGGAAGGTGTCGATATCCATTCCGGTGTCCTCGATGCTATAGTCCAGACCCTCCAGAGGCTTGATGTAGGATACTACAGTCGATGCATACAAATCATACTGAGGATGGTCCTTCAGCCAATTGTGAGCATCGATAAGGTCATCGATTTCCTCAGGAGTCTTACCCCTCTCTTCGTACATCGCCCTCAGATCATCAACGGTGATGCGGCCTTCCATGAACGCCATTTCTCGATCCTCGTATGCTGCCCCATACTTTGTAACGAAGCTCCAGTCATTGAGCTTAGCATCAGCCTCCTGCTCAGTATAGCCACGCTCCATAAGGATGCCGAACATCTTATCCCTGGTGATATTTCCTTCCTTGTACTCTGCCACCATGTCATCGTAGCTCATACCATGCTTGGCTTCAAAGTCCCACTCATACAGTGCATCCTCAGCTTCTGCCATATAAGAGCCGGTGCGAACCATAGCATCCAGGATCTTGGGCCGAATAGCATCTCTCTCAAGATTGGTCATGTCCATATACAGAGGCTTGAAGTGGCTGGTGATCTGTCCTCTCAGGGTATCCTCACTCACACCATTATCCGTATATTTCTTGATAATAGCATCCAGGTTCTGACCGCTCTCAACGGCATCAAAGAACTCACCGTACTTCTTGAAGTCATCGTCATACTCCATCTCGTAGTCCCATTCAAAGATCGTCCAGGCGGCTTCATTATAATCCTTGCCTGCATAATTGACCAGATGATCCGCTGCATCAAGGAAGTCGATCTTTCCGGCCTTGTACTGCTTCTCGATAGACTCAGTGATAGCATAATTGGCAGAATTCTCATCCTTGTAGCCGCTCATCAGCCGCTCAGCATACGCCACGTCTCCACGAACAAGAGCAGCATAGAGCGCATCGCCCTTGGTGGCGCTGGGCATCCAGCCGATGATAGGCAGAGCATCCTGCGCATCGCCCCACATAGCCTCTCCCAGGCTGCGCAGCGTGGTGTTTCTGCCCTCAATATCTGTGCGGATCGTGCTTATCACATTGCCTGCGGCACGGATATCCCGGAGAACATTCTTCAGCGGGATTCCCAGTACAGATCCAATGCTCTCCGCAATGCTCCACCATGCCCGACCGAGCTTCCGCTTGTGCTCTTTTCGGTCATCCCCGGACACACCGGATACATCCTTTCCGTACAGCGTAATGAGATTACGGAAGCTGTCGATCACATCGCTGAAGATAGCCATGTCCGTCCGCTCCACATCCCAGCCCTGTGCCAGACTCCAGATGTCCTTTACCAGCGGATAATAAGTGAGGGGGTTGATGCCGTCCAGGATCTCCACCGCAAAGCTGGAGAAGTATTTCTCCAGGAAGGTCTCGTCCTCGTCATCGTCCCGGTCTGCGTATACCAGAGATACCAGCGCAGCGTTGAGTATGACGGAAAGGTACACGGAAGCCATCGCTCTGCGTGCGGCTTTTTTGTTGCCCCGCTTTGCCTGCAGCAGCGCATCTTCCATCATGTTGGCGCTCGTGGTGGGTTCTGCCAGGAATGCCGTAGCCATACCCATGAACAATCCCTTGGACCGCATATTGGCAGACCGAGCCAGCACGGAGTCATAAACCTGAGTCAGATCGATAACTTCGCTGAACCGTTCGCCTGCCAGCTGCAGAAATTCCTCGGACTGGGGATTCATATCCGGATGCTTCGCAGCAGTTTCTCTCTTTACCGCATCCCAGATGGCGAGCCAGGTGACCTCGTCAGCCAGAGCGGGTGCTCTGCCGATGATCTCATCCCGGTAGTCGGATTCCTTGACAAAGGCTTTTGCCTTTTCCTTGAAGTCGGGGTATTCCTCCGCCTTCAGGTAGTCCTCGGCACCCATGCCCATGCCCACATCAAACTGGCCCATCTCCTTTACGAAGGCTACCGGAGCATAGCGCTTCAGCTCCTCCCACTGCTGGGCATGCTTCTTGGGGCCGAGCCTCTGCCCAACAAAATGCGTGGGATCGATCTCGGAAAGTGCTCTGCCGATAGCACTGGGCTGCTGAATGACAACAGAGGCGCTGGCAAATACTGCCGCCTTTTTGAAACGGCTCACCATGCGCTTGAATACCGTCTCTCTCGGATCGCCAACAGCACCGCCGTTGATATCCCGATACAGCTGATCGATATATGCGATAGCCGCCTTGCCATGGGCGTCCTGGATCGCACTGTTGACAGACACAGTGACCGTTTCACCCTCGTCCTCGTAAGAGGTGGTAAAATTGTACACCCGCCGGAAATCCTCCATGGGCAGGACAAAACTGTGGTACATGCTCATCTCGTTCACATGACCGGCCCAGGTATCCATAAATCCCCTGAGGACAACAGGGTTCCTGGCCTCAGGAACAACAGCCCTGGAGAAACCGGCATTGGCCAGATTGATCTGTCCCTGCTCCTTTTTAAGGTCTGCCTCCTTGGCACGCTCCATGTACTGGCCTGCGCTCTTCAGGGGCCAGTAGTGGGTCTCGTTGAACATCCGGATTCCGTACAGCTGCAGGGAAACCTCATTGCCCTTCTCACCCATGGTCCGGGAAAGATAGTCCTGCATCTCATCAGCATAAGCCTTCTGCTCATCCGTCAGCTTTCCGTGGATCTCCTCCAGCAGATCCAGGGAAAGTCTGTATGCCGTGGCATCCTCCTTCAGGTAGGTCCTGGTGATTCCGTTTTTGGTCACCTGTTCCTCCGCATTGTCATCAAAGACGAAGCCGCCTTCCAGCAGGTGCTTGTGCGCCTGCTCTCGCTTGGAGTACGCATACAGGCTCATGATCTCTTCCAGTGTAAGGTCGAACTTCATACCGGAATCGTTGATGAACGAGTAGCTCGCCTGCATATCCCAGGACGCCTTATTGTACTTTGCCACAAGCGCCTTTGCGAATACCGATGCTTCCTGGATATCCATTGCCCAGGTATCCTGGCCCTTGCGGATGTTCTGCCACAGTCTGGACATGGTTGCGGAACCAAGGCGCCGGAATGCGTATACAGGCTTCAGGTTGTTCCACTGGAAGGACCGCAGCACCCGGCCGATGGCCGTCATCTTGCCCTTTCTGGTGCTTGCCATCCGGACCTCAGACATGACCGCACCGGCAAGTGTCTCGATGGAATCCCGCAGGTTCTGGGCGAAGGTCTTATTGGCGTTGGCAACAGTGGTCTTGACCATTGTGAACGCCTTGTATACCATTTCGAGCTGGTCCATGCTCATATCCCGCATGACCGTACCGCCGATGGCAGTCTTCAGGTACAGCAGGTACTGATATACATTCTCATGGTAGCCGGTACGGATGTGCAGCTCATCGGAGTTGTTGATCTCCAGGTATGCCGCAGCCAGCTTGTCAATCGCATCACCGACTGTAGTCCTGTTGATCCGCTCACGCTCCCGCTCAAACACGCCCTTCAGCTTTGCCATATTGGCCGCAAGCTGAGACTTGAGCCTGCGCTCCTTATCCTGGCGAAGCATCATGGTGTTGTAGTCTCCCGTGGGGAGATCCCGCAGCATCTCCATGATATGCCGGGTGTCCCGGACCAGCCGTTCCTCCTCTTTGGTGAGGTCGGTGCCAATACCGTACCAGACCATATCCTCATTGGAGTAGGAGTCCATCATCAGCGCCTCTGCCGTGGCAAGGGCTTCCGATACAAAGCTACGAAGTCCCTCTTTGACATTCTTCTTCTTGGTGCCCTTGTTCAGAAGAACATCAAGATCCCGGATGACCTTCCGGAGCTTCTTGCGGATAGCGGCCTTGCTGGCAGACTCCCGCTGCTGCTCCGCACGCTTCTGCATATTTTCGATACGCTGTCCTGCGTGCTCATACTCCCGCAGCAGCTTATTGAACTGCTTCTCCCAGAGCGCATTATCCTTGCCGTGGGCAGCGGCTTCATCTTTCAGCTTCTGCCGCAGTTCTGTGACTTTGGCACTCTGATTCTGATACCGTGCATCGCCCTTCTTCTGCTCGGCTCTCAGGTCTGCCTCATAAGCCTTGACCAGTCGGGTGAACTCCTTCTCAATAGTAGCGAAGTCGCTCTTCGTATTGCGGATCGTTTCATTGGCAGCGTCGATCTTTCGCTGAAGCCTGTTCTGTTCTGCCTGCATCTGGTTCCGGTATGCGCTGCGGTCAGCGTCCCTGGTTTCCTGCCGGGCTCGTGCCTTTTCCCTGGCCAGCAGGTCTTTCAGAGGCTTCGCTGCCTCCATGCGCAGAAGCAAGTTATCCAGCACGCTGATACTGTTCTCCGTTTCCCGGATGGCGTCCCTTACCCTGCTGATCTCCTGCTTGCTGCCCTTTTGGTCCTGGAGCTCCTTCAGCTGCGCCTTCAGGTCACTGCGCTTTGCCTCCAGATCGTTGATCATACCGATGCTCTTCTGGTAGTTGGCGATATTCCGCCGCTCGATATCCGTCTGCGCAGCACTCTCCAGAGCATTGGCCAGGATCGCACGAGGAGAAGAGTCCTCGCCTACAGGGAGCTTGTACCGGATGTCTTTCTTATCAGAGTCAAATCTCTGAGAGATCGGGATAATAGATCCGTTATCGTCATAGGTGATCGCATCAGCAGACTTCGCCTGTTCCGGATTAAAGACGATGTAGGTATGAACATCTTCTCTCTTACCGTTCACCCAGCGGTGTCCGTCATAGTCCAGCTCGATGCCATCATAACCGCTTTCCCCATTCAGGAAATACTGGTTGAGCAATTCCCGGAGTCTAGCACGATAGGAATCTTCCACCACTCTCATCTCTTCGATGACCTGGCCTTCTTCCTCAAACAGTGCATCGATTTCCTCATCAGTCTTGGTTTCATCCCATTCCTGCTCGGTGATAGCATCAATTCTGTCGAGGTAAGGCTTAAGGGCCGTATCCAATTCCTTCTGCAAAGCATCATACCCTGGCACATTTTTACGGTACCACGCATTGGCTTCCTTGCGGTCTGCAAAATGAAGCATATTTTCCGCTTTGAGATACACTTCCATCTGAATGCCGCCACCAAGACCAATATCGTGATCATTGGTTTTGAAGAAAATGCCATTGGGAGTCTCACTGTCATTCTTGCCTGCTACAGGATTGGCCGTGCTGAATTCCGTAAATACTGCACTGGTCTGGTGATAGGCTTTAATGGTATATCCATTCATTTTGGCCGCCTGCTGTGCCATCTGTTTCGCTACACGCAGTTTGCCCTCACGAATATACTTCATGTATTTCCTATCATTTTTGTCGTTCGTCCTCTTAATGGTGTCTGCAATAGCATCCCATTTCACTACCCGCTGCGATTCATTGATCATATCGTCAGGAATATAACGCAACAAATCTCCGCCATTGACAAATGGGATGAAATCTGCTAGACTGAACTCGAAAGCAGAGCGAGAGGTTTCCTGCCCCAGTTTATTCTGGCCAGTGATCTTTACGACCTCTGCTTTTATTTTGTCTATGTCAATCTTTTGCTGATCAACAATGACATACAGTATTGCCTCTCCATTTCGTCTATGCTTCAGGCCAAAACGAACCGGCACAAAACTATCACCATCGATATATCCACCAACCAGGTTATCAAATCTCACAATATCCATATCGTAGTGATAACGGTTTACATGAGATTCAATGCCAATTGCGCTTTCGACAGCTGTTTTCAAAACAGGCATCAACTTAGCAACTGCAGTTGGTGTAATTTTTTTGGAAACACTCTCCTCCAAATTGCTTTGAGAGAAAGTGATTTCCACCTCAACATCTTCGATTTTGTAGTCTGCATAGGCACCAAATTCGTCAGCAATCCTCTTCAAAGCAGCTTTTATCATTCCTAATTGTTCGCTTTCCAGATATTCTCTTTCACGAACAATGGAATTATCCGCCTGACCTTCATATACTTCCGCAGTAATCACTTTGTCCTTCAGAATCTCGGTTCTTTCCGAGTCTGTCATGGACATGGTGATTTTTTTATGCGAAGTATCGTTGCTTACCGGCAGCTTAAAGCTCGCTCCTTCCTCCTGCAGCCGCTTCAGCTTTGCCTTGTCCGCAGCATTCAGCTTCTTGTCCTTGGCACCCAGCTTGATGCCGTGCTGATTCGCATAGTGGACGGTATCCGCCTTGGAGTGATCCTGCAGATAGCGCTCGATCTCACCCATAGCCTTGTCGAAGGCCTGGTTTTTCTCTTGCTTCTGGCGGTATTTTTCCTGGCCCTTAAGCTCCGCTCTCAGGATATCCTCAAACCCCTCCGGATACACCTGCTGCACATCCCCCTGGGGAGCGGCGGCTTCCGTGATGCAGTCATAGGGATTGAAGTCCTCCAGCAGCTTGTAGTAATTAGGCTCACCCTTGAAGTCATCGAACTTGGGAGTCAGCTCCGCAGTGTAGGTCTCACCCTTGATGGTAATGGTGTGCTTGCTTTTGTCAGCGCACCATTTCTTATAGGCTTCCGCAGCCGCTCTCGCATCCCCCAGCTCCTGCAGCGTTTTGTTGAACAGGAATCCGCCGGTCAGCTTGCCAGTCTGAGTCTTATCCAGGCTCAGGGAAACAGGCTGGCCTTTGCTGTTATATACCTGCTTTACCGTGGTGTTCTGGTAGTTGGTGTAATCCTTGTAGTAGGAAGTGCCCATCAGGTCTGCGAAAATGGGATTCATACCGCTGCTGTGGTAAGGAATGACCATGCGGATTCTGGGATCTGCCAGCATCATCCGGATCTGCCGGTCCGAAACACCGATGGCAATGGTACCCACATTTGCACTGTACCTGGGATCATTCTGCAGCGCAACGGCATCCGCAAAGTTGATGCTCTGCATATAGCTCTTGCCGCCGGTGGCCTTGAACCGGTCCTTGTCGGCCCAGATCAGCTCCAGCTCGCCATCCGCATTGCGGGTCAGACCTGCGTATTCCTTGCCCATGCTCCGGTCAATATCCGGGATCAGGCTCATATTGATCTTGATGCCGGTCATACCGAAGAGCTTCGCCAAGGCGATCTCCTTGGTGTAGGTATGCATGGGCAGCTTTCTCGCAGCCAGGTCCGCCACGATCTGGCAGTAGTCAAACCAGTTTTCCACGATGAAGTCGGAGAAGCTCTGCATTCTTGCGCCGCCGATGGCATACAGATATTCCCGCAGGGACTTGTATTCGGTAGGCACAGTGCCGTACTTCGCCAGCTCGTGGTTATAGGGATTGAATTCCTGCACAAACTTGGGGCTGTTGCTACCGTAGCGGGATTTGACCATGGAGAAAAGATTACCGTCAAACCGTCTCAGTGCACTCAGGCCGTCAGGTGTGATCAGGTCCTCGATAGACAGTGTCCGTCTCAGGGAAGGCACCTTGTCCAACAGCACGCCCATTCTCTTGACCGCACTGCCCTGGCCCAGATTCAGATTGCCCTTGTCATTCTTCGGTCCGCCGGACTCCAGCTCACCGATCAGCTGCATGACCTCGTCAGCAGTCAGCGTAGCCTCCCCCTTGCCGAAACCGAAAGGCTTCGCATTGGGATTGCGCTTCTTGACCTCGCCGTTCCATTCCTTCACGATGGTCTGCGCCCACTCCTGGATTCTCAGTCTTCTGGATTCCACAAAGCAGCCCAGGCAGGCAGTCTCAAAGCCATACTTACCCAGGATCTTGTTGATCTCCGCAATGGCCAGCGCATCCACAGTGGCCTGCTGGATGAGGCCGGTCTCGCACAGTCTGTTGATGACCCTCTGGTATGCCTTTCTCTTTTTACAGACCATCAGCAGGTCGATGTTCACAGGGTAATCGCCGTTGGATACCAGTGCGGACAGCACCGCATGGCCGTCCTTAATGTCGGTGGTCAGGGTAGCCTCATTGATTCTGCCCTGCTCCGGGAATGCCATCTTGCCGTTGCCATCCACCTCATTGGCGATGTCCTCCACCAGCTGCTGCTTGGCATCCATGATGGTAAGCGCAGCATCGATCTCGTCTTTGGTGTAGCCCTCCCGCTTCAGAGTGGCCTCCATGGTCTCTCTGCCGCCGTTCTTCCAGGTCACCAGGTTGAAAATCTTTTCACTGCCGTCCGCATTCTGGGCGAGGGTGAATTCGCCCTGCTCATTGGTCATGACCTCAGTGTTCTTGCCAAAGGCGCTCTGGATAACAGACAGATGCGCACCGGCATCGATTGTCATATCCACATACATATCCGCCAGGATCTGCTTCACGCCCTCATCGAACTTGGCAAATTCCATTGCGGCTTCGGAATCAGGATCAACACCACGGAACATCTCTCTGAGCTTGTCCATGAATTCCCTGATCCATTTCCTGATCTGGTCCACCAGGTTTCTGTTCTGCTGGCTCTGGGCACCGAATCTTGCCAGTTTCTTACCGGCATCCGTATCCAGAAGCATTCTCTGGCAGGCGTCCGCCACCACTTCCTCAAATGCCTGGTCCCTGGTCATCTCAAGGTCATGCTCCCTGGCAGCTCTCAGCTCCTCACCGATCATGGTCTCAATGTCAGACCCCTGCTTGCCGTACTGCTCCATCAGGAAATCAGCAAAAGCCTGGTACTTGGCAGGAGAGCCCACCTTCGCTCTGTGTACCAGCTCATGACCCAGTACGAATGCCATCATGGACTTGCCGCTTCTGGTCGAATTCAGGTTCAGGTATACCATATCGTTCTTGTGGCTGTAGTAACCCCATTCGCCGGTCTTTCCGTCATATACCATGATGGTCACTTTGGCAGCCTGGGCGATCTGGTCAGCCAGCTGGTAGGACATCTTCTGGGATTCGCTCATATCCTTTTCAGAGATACCTTGCTCCAGCACCGCACGGTGTTCACCGGTTCCGGTTTTACCTTCCTTCTGCAGAGCCTCTTTTGCGGCTCTGGTCTTCGCATCCGCTTTCAGCTGTTCCCGCTTGGCATTCTTGATCGCATCAGTCCTGCCCTCATTCCAGACCAGACGCTTTGCGTCCGCATAGGGGTCATTCTCCTCCAGCTTCAGAGGATAGTTGTACCTGCCCAGCTCATAAGCCTCTTTAATGTCCAGCGCAAAAACATCCGCATCCACGCCGGATTCCGGCTTGAAATTATTCACCAATGCATTCGCTGTCTCGGCGGACACATTCATGGTGGCCAGGGTGGAATAAATCAGCGCATCATCATTGCTGCCGAAGGATACATCCTCCGCATCCACTACCTTGCCGTTATTCAGCCGGACCGTCATCTTACCATCTTTGATGGATGCGATCCCGTCCACAGATACATCCGCTTCCGGGTCAGATATCAGGTGTGTTTTGCCGTCATCAGATACGGTGTAGTCTTTCCCGGTTTCTTTTTCCAGATTGCCTACAATTTTCTCCACCGCCGCTTGCATAGCGCCGGTGTAGGTACCCTTCTCAAAATCCCGCAGCTTCCCCTGGCGAACATTATACCCGGATTCCTGGCTGCTCTTGATGGATTCCAGGACCTCCTGGACGATGGGATTGTCTGCGTACTTCTTCTGGTATCGTTCCTCTTGCGCTGTCAGATCCAGGCCATCCATTTTGGCAAAAGTGGAGTATGCAATATTCTGAGCCACTATCTCGGAGAATCCCTTCTCCTCCAGTGCTTTCGCCATTTCCCGTGTATTCTGCTGCCGCACCGCATACTTTGTAGACCGGTACAGACTGCCCACAGCTCTGTTTTTGGCGTCATCATTCCGGAATCCCCGGCCTAGCCGGTCCTGCTTCTTCTGGATCTGCCGCTTGGTGGTGCTGTCCGCAGTGCCTGCTGCCATCTCTGTGGCCAGGGCCGTCAGGGCATCCATCATGCCGCCCTCGGTGATCATCTGGCCGGTCCTGGCGTTGACCTGTCTGTTGGCCAGAGTCTGCGTATACTGCTGTGCGGAGCCCGATGCGGTGCCGGAGAACAGACCGCTCACACCTGCGCTGGCCACTCTGCCTGCCATTTCTATAATTGCCGCACCGTAATCGCCTCCGTTGGCGTCCAGGACTTCCTGCCAGTCAGATTCGCTCTGCATGATCAGTCCGTTGGCAATGATGTTCGCCGTCTCGGTGGCGATTTCCTCAGACATTTCAATGCCGCCCTGCAGCAGCGCCTGCTCAAAGAATTCCACCCAGTTCTCAGCGTCCCGCATCTTGATCAGGGAATCGATGGAGTACCGCTCAAATACCCATTCCGCTGCGCCTGCAGCCAGTGCGCCCATCACGATCTGGCTGTCGGTAGCGCCCTGAGTTTTCAGTGCGGCAGCTTCAGACACCGCAGCACTGGAACTCATCAGCACCTGGTATGCGCCGCCGCCAATGCGCCCGCCCACCAAATTCTCGATGGTAGACATACCTGCCAGGTACAGATCGCCCAGACCGAAGTTGATCCAGGGGATTTCGGCGCCTCCGGTCAAAGCATCCAGTTCCTTGGCCGTGCTGGTCTGGACGGTTGTGCCCATGTTATGCAAGAGACTGGAGCGGCTGTAGGGATTGTACTCACCGCCAATCAGATCGCTTGCTGCGCCAATTGCCGCTGGAACGCCGCCTACCAGCTTCAGCGGAATAGAGGCGATATTCAGGCCGACCTTTCCCATGAAGGATGCGTTGTCATACACCCCCTGGAAATCATCCGCTTCCCGCATGCCCAGCACCGTGGCCATATCGTCCAGATACTGGTACGCAGCCTCCTGGCCCTGGGTATTCATAATATAGTAATAGGTGTCGATCTCCGCTTCCGTCAGGTAGCTCCATCGGCCAACATCGCCCTCGATCAGCGTGTTGGCCCAAGTGGTCTGATAGTTGCCGCCGGCGCTGCGTGCGATGTCCATAGCTGCGGCCATGTCATCCGGAGTTGCCGCCAGGTACATGCCCAGCTTGTCCTGGATCTCGGGGCCATTGGCCATCATAACGATATTGCCCTGGGCATCACGGACATTGCCGTCATCATCATAGTAACCACCGGAACTCAGTGCCAGGGATGCATCGCCAACCGTAGCGTCATAGGCGTCCAGATCCTCCTTGCTGGGGTTTACCACACCGGTGCGGTCCTGACTAACAACCGCAAAGTCAGGTCTGCTCTGCAGCATGCTGGCATCATCCAGCACCTTGGAGCCGTAGTAGAATCCACCTTCCACGCTCAGACCGCTCTCGTAAGAGTTGATCTCCTCCGTCACCGCAGCGATCTGCGCATCGATATCCTCCAGCGCTCTCTTCCGGTCGATCCACTGGTCGCTGGTCATCGCACCGGCGCCCACCAGGACCATATCCATAAAGGAGCTGCCGCCGCCTGCCGCCAGCAGGTCCTCCCGCTGCTGATTCAGGTCCGCCAGCTTCTGCTGATTGTCCGTATACCGCTGCTGTCTGCCCTCCAGGGTCTGATAAGCCGACCACATGTCATAGTCTTCAGCGCTGTCCCACTGACCGAAGAACTCCTGCTGGCCGGAATAAAAATCGCCCAATGTCTGGTTGTAGCCAGCAATAGTATCCAGATTATTTATTACCCAGCTAACATATTCAGGATCAAGCGATTCCCTGTTTTGATCCAACCAAGATCTGATCCCATCCGCACGCTCAGAAAAACCGGCTACATCTGTATCAAAATTTGTTTTTGCGTTAATACCAGAAGCCCAGTCCATGCTGTCAGCGCTTTCCAGAGCGTTGTTATACCACGCAGTATAATCGTCGAAGAATCGGCGGACATTTACCTCACCTTCTGTTGGAACATAGAGTGTTTTTATCGGTTTCCTATCCTGAGGGTCAGACCCAGAGTATCCGTATCGATTCCGGAGATTTTTCACATAGTCAAGATAGCTTTTCTCGTTGTCTGTGTATACCGGGCTTACTGCGTTAGACGCAGGCGCAGACGATGGGGAGTATGCATATTTCGCTCCAGCTCCGTATTGCTGTCTTACGCTGTTAACATATTCTCTGTACCCCTGATTTGCCATCATTACCCCCAATTCAGACTAAGGTCTGCACCTTTCACTGACTTCGTCAAGTCATCTCTTATAGTATCGTCAATAATTCCGTTTTGATATGCCGTATCAATAATACCGAGCTGCACATCTACACTCTGGCCAGAATCTCTCGCATCAAGAACATCCATCCAAACATCGGAGATGGTAAGGGCACCATCAGGCGGCGTAGTCCTATCCAACCAGTTATACCAGCTCTCCACCAGACCAGGGCCGCCGCTGACACTCTTCTCCGGATACATGGCTTCAATGTACTCCGGACTCAGGCCGGATGCCGCCAGCATCTCGTCACTGGGCCGGATGCCCTTCTCCAGCATCGCCAGCACCTGGGGCTGGATCAGTGCCATCTGATCAGACCACATGCCGTAATCGTTGGCCCGTTCGCTTTCGTACATATCCTGGGCCAGACCCAGGTCGGTATACCAGTCACCCAGCTGATCACGGTATTTGCCGTAGTCCTGGCTCTCCCGGTCACCCAGCATGGCGTACTGATCCTTCAGGGCATTGCCTTCTGCGTCATACATGCTCCTGGCCAGGTTCACCAGCTCCGGCATCTTATCATTCAGGCCCAGCAGATACTGGTTGTAAGCCTGCTGGCCAACTCCCTGGGCATAGCTGTTGCCGTAGCCGCCGGTCATAGTGGCAGCCTGACCCATGGTGTCCATCATAGCCATCTTGCCGCCCTGGACATACTGGTCCTTGTACTGCTGATACAGTGCGTCCGAATTCATGTCATAGGTAAAGGGCTGCCGGTTCATGATCTTGCCCATGGTGTCATCCAGCTGTGTCTGCCAGGAAGACTGATAGGCACCGGGTTTCTGCGCCAGCTGCTGCTTCAGCTGATTCTGGGCCTGGGTGACGCTTTCGCTGGGCTTGTACATGCTCATCGGCTTTACCTGGGGGACCTCCTCGTCCTTCAGGAGCTTCTCTTCATCTTTCATCGGTTATCCTCCTTCATTGATATGGGTGCGAAGTCTCGCCTGCAGGGTATCCACCTTGTCACCGATCTGCCGCAGGTCATCCTGCACCTTCTCCATGCCGGTGTTCTCCGTCTTGCCCTCCAGGGTCTGCAGCGCCCAGTTCAGTTCCTGGGTCAGGGTGCGCAGGTAGGACTTGATCTGTGCCAGCTGCTCCTCAGCAGTGGCACCGTTGATATTGGGGGTTTTCAGACTGATCATGTGATATCGCTGCCCTCCTCAATGTTCTTCGTGATGGAATAGAGCTTTGCGCCGCCCTTGCCCTCGATGCGCAGCTTCATATGATCGCATCGCCTGGGTCTGATAGGCACAGCGAAGCTGTTCAGCTTGGTGCCCATGAGGTGGCACAGATGCACCCACTCTCCGCTAAGATCGTACTGGGCGTACATGTCCACCTCCGAGTTAATCTCCAGGCTCATGCGCACAGTCACTCTGCCGAGATACTTTGTGTCCGGGGAATTCAGGCCAAGCTCACCTGTCTCCACGCCCCAGGTAACCACCTTCTCGTCAGGATCTCCGCTGCCCAGCATGGTGATGATGTTCAGGTCATCCGCATCCACGCAGTAAAGCTCGCCCCGGAAAGAGCAGAATCCCAGCGCATGGAGGTTGTCCTCTCTGTGCCACATACCCTTTGCTGTGTCATACACGAAGAGATTCCAGACGCCCTTATCGTTCATCATGGATACATAGTATTTATTGCCATGGGCAGCGCCCACCGCATTGCTGTAGTGCTCACGGCCCAGTGCGTATCCCGCCTCCACCGGCACAGCGCCGTCAAATGCGCAGATATTGGTGCGGGACTTGTAGAATAGCGTCTCATTCACGATGGCCAGGGAGTCATGGCACCCGGCCTGCACGCCTCTGCATTCGATGGTCTGCAGCTGGAAGTTGCTCGGCACATTGCCGAATACCTTGTGGCATGCCTGCTCCTTCCAGAAAAGCGGCGATCCCAGCGTTACCGCACCGGTGAAGGGACCCCTGGTGCCGCAGCTTACCACATAGCTGTCTGTAGAGATCCCCATAAAGCAGTTCCAGTTCTTGAAGTCGCCCAGCTTGCATGCATATATCTCATTTACATGCTCCCCGTTCAGTGCCAGACCGTACCTGCAGCCCCACAGCCGGTTCTCGCTTTCCACGATGTAGTCCATATTGGGCATCCGCCTAGCCACTGTGACGGGCGTGTTCTGGGTGGCCACAGTGTCCAGGATGCCGATGACCACGATGTAGTCATCCCCTTTCTCCCATACCACCATCGTGCCGTTCAGGTCCGTCAGCGCCTCCACAGTAACACCGGAAATGGTCACTCCGTCATACCGTTCAAATCCTTTGCCGATACCCGCCGCACTGATCTTGACATAGGTGGTGGCGATGGATACCCACATATCCGTTGCTTTGGAATACTGCTTCAGGGTGTTGGGTGTGGACGATGTGTCTATCCACAGGTCCATATTGTCGGGGTTTTCCGGCTGCACAGCAGCCACCGTAGCCCCGGAGTACAGATCGCCGGTTATATTGCACAGCTCGAACCGCACTTCTCCGGCGCTGATATATTCCGCCTCGATGCTGCCCCGGTCATCGGTGTCCATGGTGTTGATGTACTTCTTGTCCGGAAGCACGATGATAAAAGCGCCCATGCTCACCAGGCGCTTGGGGCAGTCCTCCGCAGCTGTGGAAAGCCCCATCTCATATCTGTCTTCACCGATCACGATGTCCGCCCCGTCCACATAGCACAGATCGTGCATGGCGATCAGGCCCTGAGGGCTGGCAGGCTTGGCGTATACACCTCGTGCGTCTCTGGGAGACAGCACGGGATAATGGTCCGAAGTCATATTCTGCATCTCGTAGAACTCGCCGTCCGCTATGCGCACATTGTGGTTGTATCCACGGAATGCGTCAATCATGGTCCTTGTGCTTTTGGGCGGGACCAGTCTAGGGTAGTGCATGCGTCCACCTCCTCATGCGTAGCGGATCTTCCGCCCCTTGGGCATATGCGTCCGGTTGTAGGCGTTGGCAAAACCGTCATAAGCCGCCTGGTACATCGCATTGCTGTTGTTGAATCGCTCCATCTCACCGTTGTGGTAGTTGATCTGGGACTCCAGCCAGCGGAGGTATACATCGTCATAGGGCGCAGGTACCAGGAGCTGGGTGTCCAGGTCAGTTTTCTCGTCATACCCGGAGAACACCACATCATCTCCGCCCTCATGGGTATCGATGATCTGCGCCTTTACCCTGGAATCCAGTCTGGAAAGCCACTCGATCTTCTCTACCTGGGAAAAAGTGTTATGTGTTACCGCATCCGTGCGGTTGATCGCTTCAAGGATAGTCATCACTGTCCTCCTTTCAAAAAAGGGGAGCTGACATGCTCCCCATTACTTGCTGTGCTCCCAGTCGAAATTCATGATGGTCTCCAGCATCTCTTCCTGATGGCGGATGACCTCAGCAACAGCTGCGGGGACTTCGACCTCCACACCACGCTTGATCAGATAGGTGTTCAGGTTGACGGATACGAACACATCCTCCTGGTCCTTCCGGGTGCGGGGGATCTTGATCTTAACCATCTTGGGGCCTTCCTCCACGGGAGCTGTGACAGTGTTCTCTTCGCTTACGATCTCCTCAGCGGGAGCATTCTTCTTGGTAGCCATATTTATATTTCCTCCTTTAAATAATAGAAAGGGGGAGGGGAAGTTCCCCTCCCCCGGTGAAAATCAGTTCTCAGCCGCAGTAGCGGAGAACACGGCGGACTTGGACTCTACACGGACGAGATACTGAGGGATCAGCAGCTCGGCAGTGCGGATGGCCTTCCAACCGATGCTGGACCGCTGGTCCAGGGGGTCACCGGTACCGGCAGAGCCCTTCTGCTTGATGATGGTCTGCATACCACCGCCTGTGATCTCAGTAACACCGTAGGCGCCGTCACC
>JAEIGA010006010.1_pt1 | contig 18467 bp, 12 predicted proteins | sample 9270691 | NCBI WGS metagenome assembly JAEIGA01 (sample SAMN17057246, study PRJNA624740) | gut metagenome | biome: biome; isolation source: fecal sample | host: Bos grunniens | place: China: Xizang | collected 2019
GAAAACAACCTCCCTAAAAGCTTCCCATTCTCAAACAAAACAAACAGGGGATGCTCTTGGCGAGCATCCCCTGTCAATATATTGACTATCTGAAATCCTTTATGAGAGGAATCCGAGCAGTACACCTGCTGCAACGGCAGAGCCGATAACACCTGCAACATTTGGACCCATGGCGTGCATGAGCAGATAGTTGCGAGAATCGGCTTTGAGGCCTTCCTGCTGTGAGATACGGGCAGCCATTGGAACGGCACTCACACCTGCATTACCAATGAGCGGATTGATTTTCTGTCCCTTTGGCAAGAAGAGGTTCATGAAATGCACGAACATAACACCGCTGGCTGTTGCTACAACGAATGCACAAGCGCCAATGATGAAGATGAAAATGGTGTTCATTGTCAAGAACTCTGAAGCCTGTGTTGAGCAACCTACTGTGAGTCCGAGAAGCATCACAATGATATCGTTGAGCGCACTTCCTGCTGTCTTAGCGAGACGTGTTGTCTTGGTTGATTCCTTGAGGAGGTTACCAAAGAAAAGCATACCCAGCAATGGCAGACCTGAAGGCACGATGAAAGTTGTGATGAGCAAACCAACGATTGGGAAGAGCATCTTTTCAGTCTGGCTTACCTGACGTGCTGGCTTCATCTTAATCTTGCGCTGTTCTTCTGTTGTGAGCAGCTTCATGATACCAGGCTGGATAACTGGCACAAGCGCCATATAAGAATAAGCACATACTGCGATAGCTCCCATGAGGTTAGGGCTCAACTTGCTTGACAAGAAGATAGCTGTTGGACCGTCTGCACCACCGATGATAGCGATACCTGCAGCCTGATTGGGCTCGAAACCGAGGAGAAGTGCCACGATGTAGGCACCAAAGATACCAAACTGTGCAGCAGCACCAATGAGCATCAACTTAGGATTGGCAATCAGAGCAGAGAAGTCTGTCATGGCGCCAATGCCAAGAAACACAAGTGGAGGATACCATCCTTGCTTCACACCTTGATAGAAGATGTTGAGGACGGAATGGTCTTCATAAAGACCAATTTCAAGACCGGCATCTTTGAATGGGATATTTCCCAAAATAATACCGAGTCCGATCGGAATGAGGAGCAGAGGCTCGAAATCCTTAGCAATGGCAAGCCAGATGAAGAAGGCACCAACTGCAATCATGATGATATTGGCCCATTCAACATTAGCAAAACCTGTATATGTAAGGAAATCCAAGAACTTTGTTCCTATAAAATCCATAGTGGAAACACTTTCGAGTAACATCATATTTTTTGTAATTTGACGATTTTACATTTTATGTTTCTAGCTCGAAATTATCCGATAGTAACAAGGATTCCACCTTCCATTACTGTGTCACCCTTTGCAACCTTGATTTCAAGCACCTTACCGCCATGTTCTGCATCGATGTTGTTTTCCATCTTCATGGCCTCGAGGATTACAAGTGTTTCTCCCTGCTTAACTTCCTGTCCAACAGTAACCTTAATGTCGTTGACTGTACCTGGAAGTGGAGCGCGTACAGCATAGATTCCTGCTGCAACAGGCTGCTGCTCTGCCTTTGGTGCCTCAACTGTTTTTACAGGTGCTGCTACTGCACGTACTACTGGCTTAGGCTGTGCGATTGGCTTTTCTAATTCGACATCGAACTCAATGCCGTTAACCTCAACCTTTGCGATGTTTTCTTCAATGCCATTAATCTTCACATTGTAAGAAACACCTTTTACTTTATAATTGTATTCTTTCATTTTTCTGTTCGTTTTTGAAGGTTTCCATGGCTTGAGGCTTTACGGTTGTCCTAAAAGCGACATTCACCGTATGACCGCATCACCATATAACCGTAATTGTTAGTTTGCTTGATGATGATGTGTTGGAAGAACACGAAGTTCATGGCTCTTATCAGCCCATGTTGTTGGTCCTTGTTGGATTGTGAGGACTCCAGACTCAAGGTCGTGAGTACCACCCAAATACTCGTGAAGAGCAAGGCCAATAACAGCTGTATAAGTCTCCATGTCGATGCCCTTGGTTTCTGTTGTACCCTGCTTTGCCATCTCAACAACCTTAGATGCCTTTTCATGAACGGAACGAATAGCACGAACACGGGCAAGCATAGAGGCACGATTCATGGCCCAGCCAAAGACATGGAAGAACACAAAGAGCAGGATGAGGCAAAGGAATACAACACCCATGCACATGAGAGTCATAGCGATTCCATAAGGGTCTTTCTCCTTGAATTCCTGTATTTTCTTGTTCTTGTATACAACATTAGGAGCATTTGGCGTCACTTCGTTTTCTGGAAGAATCTGCCACTCTGCATCGTTGATTCGAGCATAGCTTGAACCTGAAGGGAGTACTTCAACGCGCACAGAGTCAAGCAAATCGACAGCATTACCATCGAACAGATATACTGTAAATGGTTCGCCAACAGGAAGTGTAAAGTTCATGTGAAGTGTTCCACGATTCAACTTGCCATCTGCAAAGAAAGTGATACGCTGTTTGGCAGAAAGCGATGTACGCGGATCGCCAGGCTGAATTTCAGACATCAGTTTTTCTCTTTCAGGAGCTGGCATATCTTTGTCAAGCACTGCAGGATTGATTGTCAAGAAGCAATTTCTTATGTTATGTGTTGAATAAGAAGTATTTTCTATCTCAATCCATGAAGCAGGCTGACCGTATTCATCCACGTAGCTTGCTGCACATTGTGATGAATCACATGAAGCAGGATTGTAAACATAGACTTCGTTGATTTTGAAGTCATGCGCACCCTGCGCCAAAGCAGCAGCTGAAACTACAAGGAGTGATAATGTTGATAAAAACTTTTTCATTATTGATTCGGTTTTGATGTTTTTAAGACCTGAGGCTTACGATTAGGCCCAAAGACCTAACCGCATGAACCTCTTGTCTATATAACCATATTACAATGGAATATTACCGTGCTTCTTAGCAGGATTAGTAAGTGACTTGTTAGCAAGCTGCTCGAGAGCGCGAATAACACGGAAGCGAGTGTTTCGTGGCTCGATAACGTCATCAATGTAGCCATACTTCGCTGCATTGTATGGGTTAGCAAAGAGCTTAGAGTACTCTTCTTCCTTCTCTGCGATGAATGCTTTTGCATCACCACCCTCTTCCTTAATCTGCTTAGCTTCGCGAGCATAAAGAACTGCTGCTGCACCGCTTGCACCCATCACTGCAATTTCTGCAGATGGCCATGCATAATTGATGTCACCTCGCAACTGCTTACAAGACATCACGATGTGTGAACCACCGTAAGACTTGCGAAGCGTAACTGTTACCTTTGGTACTGTAGCTTCTCCATAAGCGTAGAGCAACTTAGCACCGTGGAGGATAACTGCATTGTATTCCTGTCCTGTACCTGGGAGGAAGCCAGGAACGTCAACGAAGCTAACGATTGGAATATTGAAAGCGTCGCAGAAACGTACGAAACGAGCACCCTTACGAGATGCGTTGCAGTCAAGAACACCTGCGAACTTAGATGGCTGATTAGCAACAATACCTACAGAACGGCCATTGAAACGTGCGAAACCAACAATGATGTTCTGAGCATAGCGTGGCTGTACTTCAAAGAATTCGCCATTGTCCACTGTTGCAGCAATGACCTTGTACATATCGTATGCCTGGTTAGGATTGTCTGGAATAATCTCATTAAGTGAATCCTCAAGACGATCGATAGGGTCTGTGCACTCAACGATTGGAGTCTCTTCCTGATTGTTCTGAGGGATGTAAGAGATAAGCTGCTGAATCATAGCCATAGCTTCTTCTTCTGTAGCAGCTGTGAAGTGTGTTACACCTGACTTTGTTGAGTGAACAGATGCGCCACCAAGGCTTTCCTGGTCAACATCTTCGCCTGTTACAGTCTTTACAACAGCAGGACCTGTAAGGAACATGAAAGAGGTGTTCTCCATCATGAGTGTGAAGTCTGTCAATGCAGGTGAATAAACTGCGCCACCAGCACATGGGCCGAAGATACCAGAAATCTGAGGTACAACACCAGATGCCATGATGTTACGCTGGAAAATTTCAGCATATCCAGCCAAAGCGTTGATACCTTCCTGAATACGAGCACCACCAGAGTCATTAAGTCCGATAACAGGAGCTCCAACCTTCATGGCCATATCCATGATTTTGCAAATCTTCTGTGCCATTGTCTCAGAAAGAGAACCTGCATTCACTGTGAAATCTTGTGCAAAGATGAAAACGAGGCGACCTCCAATTGTACCAGAACCTGTTACAACGCCATCACCAAGATACTGCTTCTTCTCCATTCCAAAGTTTGTGCAGCGATGGAGTTTGAACATATCATACTCTTCAAAGCTACCTTCGTCAAGAAGCATTGAAATACGCTCACGAGCTGTGAACTTTCCTTTTGCGTGCTGCTTATCAATGGCTTTTTCTCCACCACCAAGGCGCGCTTTCTGTCGGAGCTCAATAAGCTCCTGTATTCTTTCTGTTTGTTTACTCATAAAATTTATAAAGTTAAAAACTAAAAGTAAAAGTGCTCCAAAAACAAAAGAACAATTTTACTTTTAGTTATTTGTTTTCAATAATCTTACTTCTGTGGCTCGCAAAGTTCTGTCAAGATTCCTGCTGTAGACTTTGGATGAAGGAATGCAATAGACATCTGCTCTGCACCTGGACGTGGAGCCTTGTCAATGAGACGAACCTCCTTGCTCTCTGCTTCTACAAGAGCCTCAGCAACACCATCTTCAACAGCAAAAGCTACATGATGTACACCTTTGCCACCTTTTTCCAGCCATTTTGCGATAGCAGATTCAGGTGATGTTGGTTCCAAAAGTTCAATCTTTACTTCACCAACCTTAAGGAAGGCAGTCTTTACTTTCTGGTCAGCTACTTCTTCTACTGCATAGCACTTGAGACCAAGAACATTCTCGAAATAAGGGAGCACTGCTTCAATGCTCTCTACACCAATTCCAAGGTGATCAATTCTCGAAATTTTCATAAATTTATTTATTGTTAGTTAAACTAAAAATGACAAAATACAAACATGCAGCACCTACAAGTGCTACAAAACCATACAAATGTAAGGCTTTTAATTGGTTAATAAAAGCAAAACATGAAAAACTTCTTTTTCTTTGCTTAAATATTGACATTACTTTTGAAATAATCCTCAATTTCAGAAGTCAACAAAGCATAATCGCGATTATAGTCTTTGATGACACTTCCATTTTCAAGCAAAGTTATTCTGCTGCAGATATCCAGTGTATGCGTCAAGTTATGAGACGATACAATGATGGTAGAATCGTGCTCTTTTCCATATTTCTCAAGCAAATACTTCATCGATACTTGAGATGTGGGATCAAGAAAATTAAATGGCTCATCAAGAATCAACAATTGGGGATGATGGAGCATTGCCCCTATAATTCCAACTTTCTGCTGATTACCCATTGAAAGATTTCGAATCAGCGTATTACTACCCAACACTTCCCCATTCATGAATTGGTCAAAAAATCGCAAGCGCTCATTGAGTTCTGCATCGGTAAGCCCTGTAACTTTTGCAAGGAAACGAAAATATTCTTCTGGAGTCAGATAGTCTATGAGGAAACCTGTATCAACAAACGCACCCGTATACGCCTTCCATGCTTCATTCTTAGATGTATCGCATGAAACTTCATGCCCATTAATGATGCCAGAAATCGTCACATGCCCAGTATCCGCTTTGAGAAGATCTAATATCACACGAAACAATGTCGTCTTGCCTGCACCATTATTCCCGACAAGACCTATTATTTCGCCACCATGTACTGCATAATGGGGTATATCCAGCACTTTTTTATCTTTAAATACTTTGGTTAGATTTTCAATTGTTAAATTCATGATTTATCTTGAGTTACGGAATCCATCCATATTTTGATAACGTCGTTTCATGAAACGCTGATAGATATTTTTCAACCACAATGGATGAAGGATTGTACCTATCACTCCCATTGACAACATCACTATTGCGGCATATGTCTCACCAAAAACTTCCACCAGTACATACATGATTAGCATAGGGAGGAACATGGCTGCAGCGGACATCAACATCTGTACTTTCGTATTTCTGCCAGACCGCGTAAGTTTCTTGTTCAAATGGATAGAAAAGTCGTTATATACTGCTAATTGAAAAATAAAAGGAAAAACCACCCCAGAAGTGAAAAACGCACAAGCCAGCATGGTCAAAACAGGCATTTTCCCCTCAACAATGGGCATTAACGAAAATAAAACTGGAACCAGCAACACTGCACATTGGAAATAATATTTGGCTTTCAGCAAAGAAAAAACCGTCTCCTTGTGTACCATCAGCCCATCCAAATAATTTCCTTCAGCACACATGATTGTAGTCAGTGTCATCACTCCTAAACAAGAGAAACAATACACGCAGATAAAAACTCGCATAAAAGGAAGTTCATCATAAATGCCTGAAAAGGAAAAAAGTCCGCACAGCATCAACATACACAACCCTCCATTTATGTAGAGTTTACGAATAACTAAATTACGCATCATGGATTTAATTTCCAGTTTCATATATTCACCAACAACTCCATATCTATCAAGAAACTTCATATTGCGTGTTTTTACCACACCTATATGTTCTACTTTCGAAATCTCCATATACACAGCAACCTTTTGCAAATAAAAGTTAGCTATATACATTACTATTATTCCCACAATCAACAATAACCAACACCACGTACTCCATTGGCAAAATCCACGCATCAGATAAATAGCCCCTTCAAAAAGCCACTGATTCTCTGTATCATAAAAAATCCCCAAATACAAACACAGCAGATAAAGCAAAAATGGGCAAACACCCCACAACATGTTGCGGTTCATCAATGTTCGCCAAAACAGATACCAATAACTGTTCAAAACAAATAACAGCCACCAGCCGAGCCAAAAACCAACGAGTCCTTCAACACCATAGAACTGAGGAACAGAAAGAATGCCAAAAGGTATAAAGAAAAATGCCCAAAACAAGTTGTAAAACTGCATACCTATGCGCAATAAAAAAACATGGAGCAAAAAATGGTTCGGGATGTTCAGCAACTTATATTGTTTCACATTCTGAGCAGGTGTGTCCTGCATCATGAATCGAGAAAAAAAATCAAGAATGAGAAACCACACTAACCCTCCATCAATCCAATCAAACGCCTCAAGAGAAGAATCCTTAAAAAAAGAATGAAAAGACACACCAAGCACCATAAGGTAAACGGCCCAAAATGCAACAATAAAGTAACTTACAATCTTCATTATCACATTTTTCTCAAACATCGGATGCCGACGAACTTGACACCGCTGATTCTTTGCAATCAGCTTATATAAGAAAAATGCCCGTCTTAAATCCATGGTGCTTTTATCGGAGATCTATAACATCAACATCTGGATATTTCTTCTGGTCAAACTGAAATGTCTTGTCCGAGAACATTTGATTCTTCTGATAAGAATCGCATTGAATATCTGCGACAAAATTAGCTTGCGCAGATTCCATGTGAATCATTGCAGGATAATAAGTCTTTTTATCTATGCGGATTACAACTTTTTTATACTGAGATGTTTTATCACCCTCCATAATTATCTCATGCTCTTTTGCTGTTCCCTTGCCTTTTTTAACCTTATATCCTTTTTTATAAAAAGATAGGAATGCATATGGATTCAGCTTTGACATCTCGGTCTGTGATGGTATCGTGATATTCACCTCTTCGTTCTTCAGTACATAATTCCATAAAGTTTCACTATCAAACCATATTATGTTCTCTTCCAAATGGAGAACAAACTTATTTCCTTTCGACTTGATATATCCTTTTGACGAAAAATCTCCTGTCTTTATGGTAAAATCCACCTTCATACCACCAGTTGTCTTCAGTGCAGCAGAAGTTCTATCCAGTATTGCTACTGCATCCTGCGCTGAAACAAAAACTGAAATGATGGATAATACAAACAAAAACAGAATCTTTTTCATAAGGCTATCGTTTTTGAGATTATAGATTAAATTTCAAAACATTATTAGAAAGTTATTCATGCCAAAGTGTTCAGCAATCCTTCAAGTGTCAGAGGATCTTTAATCAGCACCTCGCGAGGTTTACTACCCACTTGCGCACCCACAACGCCCATTTTTTCTAACTGATCCATAATCTTGCCGGCACGATTGTAGCCAATAGAATAGTTGCGTTGAATCATCGATGTAGAACCGCTCTGATTGTTAACCACAAACTTTGCCACTTCTGCAAACATCGGATCAAGATGTCCTTTATCTACATTTCCCATGCCAATACCACCATCTCCATCTGGTTCTGCAACCTCTGGCAAATACATAGGATGCAAGAATGATTGCTGTGTGGAAATGAAACGACATATATCATTAACCTCTGGAGTGTCGACAAAAGCGCACTGTACACGTACTGGTTCACTGCCCTGAAGATACAGCATATCACCCTTACCTATCAGTTGATTAGCGCCTGAACGGTCGAGAATAACACGAGAGTCCATCATCGAACTAACCTTAAACGCAATTCTCGTCGGGAAGTTCGTCTTGATAGCACCACTGATGATACTTGCCTGCGGACGCTGTGTTGCTATAATCATGTGAATACCAACCGCACGCGCCAACTGCGCAATGCGGCAAATTGGAAGTTCCACTTCCTTGCCTGCCGTCATAATCAAGTCGCCGAATTCATCCACAATTACTACAATATATGGCATGTATTCATGACCATGCTCAGGATTGAGAAGGCGGCTCTTGAATTTCTCATTATATTCTTTGATATTTCTAACATGCGCCCTCTTCAACAAATCATAGCGAGTATCCATCAGCACACACAGCGAGTTCAAAGTCTTTACCACCTTCTGAACATCTGTGATAATACAATCTTCTTCTTCCTCTAAACGTGCCAAAAAATGATTCTCTATCGGACTGTAAATACTAAACTCCACCTTCTTTGGGTCAATCATCACTATCTTCAATTCAGACGGGTGTTTCTTGTAAAGAAGCGATGTTACAATAGCATTCAATCCGACAGATTTTCCTTGACCAGTTGCACCAGCCACCAATAAGTGAGGCGCCTTGGCCAAGTCAAACATGAAAACATCATTGCTAATAGTTTTTCCCACCGCACATGGCAACTCCATCTTGCTTTCTTGATATACGCGGCTATTGATGATGCTCTCCATTGACACAATACACTTTTTCTTATTCGGAACCTCTATACCGATTGTACCTTTACCTGGTATCGGAGCAATAATACGGATGCCCTCTGCAGCCAATGATAATGCGATGTCATCTTCCAAATTGCGGATTTTACTAATGCGAGTACCTTCAGCAGGCACTATCTCATACAATGTAATTGTCGGTCCAATCGTTGCCTTAATGCTCGCAATTTCAACTCCAAAATTCTTCAACACATGAATGATTCGGTCCTTATTCGCATTCTGTTCCATCATGTCAATCTGAGGTCCCTGATCATCTGCCTTATTCAACAGATTCAGTTTCGGATACTTATAGTGTTCCAAATCCAATTTAGGGTCATATGGAGTATTTATATCTCCACGTACAATCTTACCCGTTCCCTGCACCGTTTCATGCACTTCAATATTCATATCTGCAGCAGGAACATCATCAAAATTCAGTGTTGACTGTACAACTGATGACTCATTTGAAACTTGCGGAGCTACAACAACAGTTTTTTCCTCCTTCACCTCCACAGGTTCTTGAGATAATATATCCTCAAATTCCACAACATTAGGTCCAGCGTCTTCCATTTCCAACAACTCATCTTCGTCTTCATCTTCCGTATCATCATTAGCTACATCACTAACAATTTCGTCTTCCGATCCGTCTTCATCCTTATTCACAAAACGTTTCAAACGCGAAGGATTCACTTTCTTCAAAAAGTTCAGTCTCAATGCGTTTCTGATAACAACTATCGTCCTCGCACTCAGATAAATAAGATACATCACAGCATAAATCAACAAAGCCGCCATCAGACCTGGCATACCTATTATCTGCGTCAAAATTCGTACCACATGAATGCCATGATTCCCACCAAGTTTCACAAATGAATCATCAAACACCGGGAATAAATAGTCACACGCTGCAAAAAACACACTCAGCCACAACATCAACAAAGAGAAGAGAATAAATTTACGCACCAGCGTAAACTTAAAGATACGCATCATTCTCAATCCCAATATGATAAGATATGGTGGTATCAAAAATGAAGCTAGGCCAAACAAATCATTCAAAAAATAATATGCAGCAATTGCTCCCCAAGCTCCACACACATTCCGATATTGCAACTCTTTGTTCCACCAGTCGCTCGTCTGTTCCAGCAAGCTAAAGTCTGCCTCGCCAGTAAACAAATATGAAACAAAAGCCACAAACAGAAAAATAGAACACACCACTATCAGGAAGCCTATGCCAAACGAGAACATTTCCCATTTACCAAATCCTCCAAAGAAATCTCCTGCAGTCAATTTTTCTTTCTGCGCCGCTGCATATTTTTTGCCATTATTATTTTTTGATTTTCCTTTATTCGTAGCCATCCAAAGGTCTTGTATTTTTATCAATTAGAAGAAAATGAAAACAATGCAAAGATAAGTAAAATTTTTGCTCATACAAAAAAAGAACAAACAAATTCTTCAAAGAAAGAGTTTTTTGCAATCTTCTTCTCCCATACGACATCACCGTCTGCATAATATTAAAACACCACCTGTATAATTTATGCAGACGGTGATTATATAACGTAGAAAAAAATGAATATTTTTTCAATAATAAATTCTAAAAATAGCAAGTCTATTTGTATTTTTCCAGAGCACGAAGTTCCCTTCCTCGATTCAACTTAAAGTAAGCCTCGCGCAATCCGGAAAGCCAAAGAGCTTGATTGTTTTCATCAAACTGACGAGCATGTTCAAAAGCTGTACATGCCTGTTGATAGAGAAAATCTATCTGCTGCTTCTGTTGCGCATAATCCGGATGGGAAATAGGTGTGTCAAAATGGGCATAAGCAGCCTGAGCATCATGTAAATAAATATTTCCAATTGCTGAATAAGCCTGAGCATCATCCGCCTGTAACTCTATACATTTACGAAAAGAAACAAGTGCTTCATTATACTGAGCGAGAAGCATCTGTTCCGTACCAGCCATATACCAATAGTCACGCTTTTCTGGATAAAGCTCTACCATAGTCATAATATTCTGCAATGCATGGTGGTAATCTTTCTGCTCATTATAATGCTTGATGAGAGTCATGAAGAAATATTCAACATCAGGATAAGACAGGAATCCAGCTTCAAGGAGAACAAGCATACGAGTGGTGTCTTGAAGCTGTGCTGCAGACTTGGCTCCAAGTTCGAGAAGCTGCGGCTTAAGATGCTCTACAGTAAGACCCTCTTCTATATACACCATAACGCCTTGATAATTACCAGAAGCATAAGCACTAAGAGTGGCCAAAGAAGCTACTTCTCGCATATCATCGGGATCTGCAATAAGAGAGTTACCATCCTTGTCTGCAAAAACAGGCGCAGTTTTGGTTTGTGCATAAAGATGAAGGAACTGATATGCCTTTGCATAGTTTTTTTTCTTATAATGATATTTTCCAGCATTAAGCATATTCTTGCGATAAGAAAGCATTGACTGAGCGACAGTGTACCGCAATCGAGGCTTAGCCTTTTTGCCCATAGCTTGACGCACACGAATAAGTGCTTGTTCTATACTATCACAAGTGAGTCCTGTCGTATAAAGCTCATACACATAATTGAAATAAGTAACAGTGTCGGGCTTTGAATTGAGATAAATTTTCCTGTTTTCAGCAACAATCAGCGCATTCAGAGCATCCATTTTGTACTTATACAACTGTGCATCAACAGCTGCTTCAGGATACTTTTTGATAGCTCCATCTATTTCCTGTTTAGCCCGAGCATAATTCTTGGACTTCATGTTAGTACGATAGGCCTTGAGAACCGCAGACGATTTGTATTCATCTACTTTTTGATTGCCATTTTCTGCCTGCTGAGCAAAAATCGTCGATGCAGTCATTAACAGGGCAAAAAAGATTCCGAATGTGCTTTTCTTCATTTTTTTGTTTAAGACGGGAATTGCACCATCCCTTCTTGAGATGGTGCAATTAAGTTAATTATATCATTGAATTTCAGTTGATTAATCAACCCACTTAACGTAACAGAAGTCTTGACGGTGTGGGAGTTCTGCACTCTTTGGATACATACGACATGCCACCTTAAAGCTACCTGCTGTAGGGAGTACATGGGTACCCTCGAATGTATAAAGATTTCCCTCACGTTTTACAACCTCAAGAGGTTCAACCTGACTGATGTGCTCACGACCTTCTTCGTCCTTGAATACAGTAACAAGTTCCATGCCTACTGCATCATCAAGTCCCTGTTCGTCAACGATATACTGCATCTTGTACTTCTTACCAGAGAATACATCTCCCTTGAGGATATCTTCTTCTTTCTGGCAAGACACAACATTGATACTATCCCATCGTGAAGCAACAAGTTCTTTCCATGCTGCAATTTCTTTTGCCTTCTTATAGTTATCGGCAAAGAGCACCTGACGACGCTCTGCCAGTGGGCAATAGAACTTTGTGAAGTAATCATCGAGCTGACGCTTCATTGTGTAGTGTGGAGCAATCTGTGCAATAGAATTCTTGACGGTCTTGATCCATCCTTCCGAATAACCCTTAGAGTTCTGAGCATAGTAAAGTGGCAGAATTTCGTTTTCGAGCAGCGAGTAAATAGTAGCAGCATCAAGCTGGTCTTGCTGCTCTTGGTTTTGGAACGTACGCTTCTCTGTCAGAGCCCATCCTGCACCCTCGCGATAGCCTTCAAGCCACCAGCCATCAAGAACAGAGAGATTAACAACACCATTCATGAGTGCCTTTTCACCAGATGTACCAGATGCCTCAAGAGGACGTGTTGGTGTGTTCATCCAAATATCCACGCCTGTCACAAGACGACGAGCAAGTTTCATATCATAGTTCTCAAGGAAAATAATCTTGCCAAGGAACTCTGGACGACGGCTAATCTCATAAATCTTCTTAATGAGTCCCTGGCCGCCACCATCAGCAGGGTGTGCTTTACCAGCAAAGAGGAACTGAACTGGATAGTCTGGATTGTTAACAATCTTTGCCAGACGGTCAAGGTCACTGAAAAGCAAATGAGCACGCTTATAAGTCGCAAAACGACGTGCAAAACCGATTGTCAATGCATTAGGATTGATTTTCTCAACAATTGAAACAATACGAGAAGGATCGCCCTGATGCTTCAGCCAGTCTTCCTTGAACGCTTTCTTGATGTATTCAATCAGTTTAGCCTTAAGTCCCAAACGGGTATTCCAAATTTCCTGATCTGGCACATTGTAGATAGCTTCCCAAATTTTCTGGTTTGACTGATCTGAAAGATGTGTGCCATCAAAATGCTTTGCATATACAGATTTCCACTCTGAAGCAGTCCAAGTAGGCATATGTACACCATTAGTCACATAGCCAACATTATGAAGTTCTTCAGGGAAGTAACCTTTCCAAATTCCATTGAACATGTCCTTAGACACCTTACCGTGAAGCCAGCTAACACCATTCACCCATGAACAAGTGTTGCAAGCAAAAGTTGACATGCAGAAACGTTCACCCTTATCATCTGGATTTACGCGTCCCATACCCATAAACTCGTCCCAGCTAATACCAAGCTTGGATGGATACTGTGACATATACTTGCCGAAGAGAGCCTCATCGAAATAGTCATGTCCTGCTGGCACTGGAGTATGCACGGTATAAAGTGACGAAGTACGTACCACCTCAAGAGCCTCATTGAATGTCATACCTGCCTCAACAAACTCAACCAAACGCTGTACGTTTGCAAGAGCAGCATGACCTTCATTACAATGGATAATGTCTTTCTTAATTCCAAGTTTGTTAAGGGTAAGAATACCACCGATACCAAGAAGGATTTCCTGCTTAATGCGATTTTCCCAATCACCACCATAAAGAGCGTGGGTAATAGAACGGTCAAACTCAGAATTCATATCATTATCTGTATCAAGCAGATAAAGTTTAACACGACCCACATTCACACGCCACACAAGTGCATGAACTGTATAGTTGTTATAAGGTACATCTACAACAATCTGCTTGCCATTCTCGTCAAGTTCGCGTTCAATTGGAAGAGTTGGGAATACCTGAGCTTCGTAATTAGCAACCTGCTGACCCTCCATTGAAAGTGTCTGAGTGAAGTAACCATAGCGATACAGGAAACCCACTGCACAGAAATCCACGTTAGAGTCAGAAGCCTCTTTCACGTAGTCACCTGCAAGAATTCCTAGACCACCGGAATAAATCTTAAGCACATGGCTCAATCCATACTCCATACAAAGATAAGCTACAGATGGACGAGTCTTATCTGGCTCAACATCCATGTATGCACGGAACTCCTTGTATACTTTATTGATACGATTGATAATCTTCTCATCAGAAGCGATTTCCTCAAGCTTTTCATAATTCATGCGGCTGAGGAAAAGTACAGGATTCTGCTTAACGTCATGCCAAAGCTGGGCATCCATGTCATGAAAAATGTGGCCTACCTCATTATTCCAAGACCACCACATGTTGTGTGCTATCTCGTTCAGTGGCTCAAGAGCTGCTGGAACGGATGATTTTACACTGATTTCACGCCAGTTTGGCATGTTAGCATTGCTTGCCTGAATTCTCATAGTTTTTGTTATTGAAATGGTTTTAAATTTTCTTATTATTCATTCGCTCATCGCGTTTTGCAAGAGCTTTATCATATGCCTCATAGTAAAAAGCAATAAAATGCTTCCAAAGAGCTTTTTCTGAAACTTTAGCGGCATTCTTGCGAGCAGCATTCACCTGTTTCTTATCAAACTGAGTAAACTTCAAAATAGTATCACGGATAGCATCACTTACCTCATCAAAATTATAGTCTGAACGATGAATGGTCTTCACGCCATCTTCAATTTCACTCATTCCGCCCTTCAGATTGTTAGCCCAAAGTCCAAAACCAGCAAGGTCCGTCGTAACACATGGTACATGGAATGCTGCAGATTCCATAGGAGTATAGCCCCAAGGTTCGTAATAAGATGGGAAAACGGTCAAATCATTACCAATAAGGAGATCATAATAATGCATATTGAAAATGCCGTCATTACCATCAAGATAACAAGGGACAAATATAATTTTCACCCTGTCTTCCTTCCTATTATGAATGTCCAACCAATTCATCTGCCCTAGCACTTTGTCATTTTCCTCATCATGTAGAGCATGAGTAATACGAGGGTCGCCAATAGGCATACCATCTGATTCCTTGTTCTGCATTGCCTGCTTCAAATCTTCGCGAGCTTCTTTCATCCAAGCAGGTACCATCACAAAAGCCAAGACATCTTTTTCCAAACGAGCATCCCAACGCAAACGATTAAGAGCATCAATATAGACATTAATTCCTTTATTCTGATACTCATATCGGCCACTAGTGGTAACAATAACAGTATCATCTTCCAACTGGCTGCCCATCAAAGTATTGGCCACCTTCAAAAGTTTCTCTCTTGCCTGTTTTCTAACATCATTGAATTTAGCCGCAGGACATGGAACAAAGTCATTCTCGAATCCATTCATCAAGATTACGTCTGATGGTTTATCAAGAAGTTCCGCACATTCCATTCCCGTGATATCGCTCACCGTTGTGAAACAATCGACATTCCACGCAGCCTGCTTCTCCACAGAATGTTTAGCCTCCACATTCAACTCAGAAGCCATCTGGTCTCCATTATATGCAGAAAGATAATCATACAATGGTTTGTTATTACCTGCGATAGAACGTCCTATTGTTGTTGCATGAGTTGTAAAAATAGTTGCAACTTCTGGAACATTCTTCTTCACATAGAGAGCTGCCAAACATGTTTGCCATTCATGTGCCTGAAATACAACATTATCGCTTTGTTCCAATCCAAAAAAATCATAATAACTCTCCACAACCTTTCCAGCAGCCCATGAAAACATAAGGCTTTCGTCATAATCACCATATGCATGTAGAGAATTTACTTGATAATTTTCCCAAGCCCATCCAAAAATTTCATTTCTTTCCTCAAAAAAAGGCTGGAAATCCACCAGTATTGCTATTGGCTCACCAGGAATCTGCCAACGACCTATGCGCAATGACAGACCATCACACTGCAAAGCATGCTTTCTCCATTTTGCCAATAATGTTTTATTTTCTTTGAATAATGGGTTCTTTTTCCCCTCCCAGAAATCTGGACCAATGAAAAAGACTTTATCTGTAAATTTTTCTTGAAGTGTTTTTGCACGCGTGGACAATACAGTATATATACCGCCTACCTTATTGCAAACTTCCCAGCTAGATTCAAAAATGTAACAAGGTTCCTTAAAAATCTTTTTAGCCATAAAAAAATACCTAACAAATAGCTTAACCTAAAAATCTAATCGACTGCAAAGGTATTGATTATTTCCGACTTGAAAAAATTTAAAGCTGAAAAACGTACTCATATTCAGAAAAAAAGAAAAAACATTTCTGTTCACAAAGACAAATGCAACATTAGCATTACAACGAAACTTTTTTTTCGATTATTTCATCCCAACATTGCTAAGAATTCATCTTCTGACACAATTGCCACACCTAAACTTTGGGCCTTTTCTAATTTTGAAGGTCCCATATTTTCACCAGCAAGGACAAAAGTGGTTTTCTTAGAAATACTGCCCACATTCTTGCCTCCATTCTGTTCAATGATAGCTTTATACTCATCACGCGAATGTTTCTGGAATACGCCAGAGATGACAATGCTCTTTCCTTCTAATTTATCAGTTTGTGCTGAAATCTGCTCTTCCGAAAGCTGCATCTGTATGCCATAAGCAGCCAATTTATCCACAATCTCAACATTATTAAAGTCCAGAAAGTATTTCACCACCGATTCTGCAATCACCTGCCCCACTCCATCGACTTCCATCAACTGTTCAACAGTTGCATTCCGCAAAGCATTCATCGACTTGAAGTGACGAGCAATAAGCTTAGCAGTAATCTCTCCCACAAAACGGATGCCAATAGCAAACACCACACGCTCAAATGGAACTTGAAATGTGGACATCACGCCGTCCACCACCTTTTGGGCTGACTTTACACGCGTCTTATTTACACCACAAATGTCAGCGACTGTTATTTTATAAAGATCTGAAATATCACGAATTAAGCCACGTTGATAATAATCATCTATCGTTTCAGGCCCAAGGCTATCAATATTCATAGCCTTACGAGAGATAAAGTGCTCTATACGTCCCTTAATTTGGGGCGGACATGCATTGTCATTAGGGCAATAATGAGCTGCTTCACCCTCGAAACGCACCAGTTCCGCACCACATTCAGGACACGTCTTGATGAACTGTACCTTCTGCAAACCAGGTTGACGCTGGTCTTTATCCACCCCCACTACCTTTGGGATGATTTCGCCCCCCTTCTCCACATACACCATGTCACCAATATGCAAATCCAATTCTTCCATAACGTCAGCATTATGAAGTGAAGCACGCTTCACTATGGTTCCTGCCAATTGAACTGGTTCCATATTCGCCACAGGTGTTACAGCTCCAGTCCGGCCCACCTGATAAGTCACCTCGTTTAAGCGTGTACAAGCTCTTTCTGCCTTAAACTTATAGGCTATGGCCCAACGAGGACTTTTTGCCGTATATCCTAAATGACGTTGCTGTCGCAAAGAATTCACCTTCAGCACGACACCATCTGTTGCAACAGGCAGACCCTTACGTTCTTTATCCCAATAATTGATAAAATCCAAAACATCTTCAACGCTCTTGCATTTCCTCATTCCCTGAAATATCTTAAAGCCCCAGGATGCTGCATTCTGCAAGTTTTCATAATGAGAACTATCATTGGGAATCTCATCACCTAATAAATAATATAAGTACGCGTCCAGTCCTCTCTCTGCGACTACTCTCGAACTCTGCGACTTCAACGTGCCGCTAGCCGCATTACGAGGATTGGCAAACAAAGACTCTTCACGCTTTGCCCTTTCCTCATTCAATTTTTCGAACGAAGACCAAGGCATCAGAATCTCTCCTCGAATTTCAAATTCATGTGGATACCCACTACCCTCTTTCAGTTTCAAAGGAATAGAACGAATCGTTCGTACATTGCTGGTCACATCATCACCTTTCACTCCATCGCCTCTTGTGACTGCCTGCACCAGTTCGCCATCCACATACGTCAGCGAAATGCTCAACCCGTCAAACTTCATCTCCGCACAAATCTCAAAATCCTCGCCTTCAAGTCCCTCTTTCACACGGTTGTAAAAGTCCCTCACCTCACCCTCGTTATACGTGTTAGCCAACGACAGCATCGGGTACTTATGCGCCACAGCCTTGAATGACTGGTTCAAGTCGCTTCCCACTCTTTGCGTTGGA